>Ga0228710_1008886_pt1 | contig 14214 bp, 6 predicted proteins | sample MedpolnodulmetaG_FD_177995 | JGI IMG/M metagenome (GOLD analysis project Ga0228710, IMG submission 177995) | Root nodule microbial communities from Medicago polymorpha collected in Santa Monica, California, United States - pink nodules | ecosystem: Host-associated > Plants > Roots > Nodule...
GAAAAATGGTATAATAAGATTAACACAAAAGAAACAAGTAGATTAATGGGTCATGCTTTTTATCCTCTACCATTTCAAATAAAGAACAAAACAACTAGTAAAGTTTTCTCTTTTTCTTCATCTTTTGCTCTTGCTTTTAAAGGATTGATCATGAATGTCTTAGACAAGTTCTAAGAGTTTAGTCACTGTGTTAAGTCATACCATTTGAATCACTACTCATGGAGGTTGAATGAGGGTGAGGAGTGTGGTAAAGCAACAGAAATTTTAGATGGTGGGATTGCTGGAAAAATTCAAGATGGTGAGATTGCTGCAAGGGTGGGTGAGAGAGAATGAGATGGAGGAGAGTGAAAAAAATCTTGTGTTGAATGTCTATGATAAAAGTATGTTCCTTATTTAATCTAATGGTAAAAAAAAAACTCATGGTAGGAAGCAACTCCCCTTTCCTATGCTAAACCTCACCAAAGAGTGAAGTTTGCCCAACATAATGACATGTATATGCCAAGTTGAGTTATCTTTATTTAATTTAAAAATAATGAATTTTGGGTGTCCCTTTTTACTCAATTTCTTGATATAAATATAATTCTCCGTTTATTTTTGGGTATATACCGTTACATTTTTTATTCAAATATTATAATTCAGTTTTTTTCAGTCTTGTTTTTCTTTTTTAAGCACGCGTTTAGTCTAAAACAAAAACAGAAAAAGTTATCAACAACCAAACAAACCTTACTTCTTTGTAACAGCTAGTAGTTAGTTTTACCATCTTCAACGTCAAACCTAACATCATCAATACAATAAACAAAACCCCCAAATTTCTTCTACTCTCTCTTCTCTACCCTCTTCAATCATTCAATTCAATCATTCACATTTCTATTCTCACCCCCCAAAACCCAAACTCAAGAACAAGAAATTTTATCTAAGATTCAAGATTCACATTCACAATTCCAGACCCTCATTCTTCTCCAAGAGTGTTACAACTTCCACACTGGAGAATAATAACCCTAATATCAAACTCAATGTTCTCAAACCCATATCTTCTAACTTTCTCTCTCCTTCTTTCTCTTCCAATTCTCTTCTTTCTCGCTCCTGCTATTCTCCCACCTCATCCTACCCCTATCCCAATCTCCCCAACCGATGAACTCGATGACATTAACCTCTTCAACACCGCTATTTCACATTCTACACCCCCTTCTTCCTCTTCACACCCCTCCAAATTCTTTCATCTCTCTTCCAAAAACCCTACCTTCAAAATTGCTTTCCTTTTCCTCACAAACACCGATCTACATTTCACCCCTCTCTGGAATCTCTTCTTCCAAACAACCCCATCTAAATTATTCAACGTTTATGTTCATTCCGACCCGCGCGTGAACCTCACGCGCCTCCGATTAAGCAACAGTTACAACCCCATCTTCAAATTTGTACCGTCTAAGAAAACATACCGTGCTTCACCTACTTTAATCTCCGCCACGCGCCGTTTACTTGCTTCGGCGATCCTCGATGATGCTTCCAATGCTTATTTCATAGTTCTTTCGCAATATTGTATCCCTCTTCATTCATTTGATTATATCTATAAATCACTGTTTCTTTCACCAACGTTTGATTTAACCGATTCGGAATCGACCCAATTTGGTGTTCGGTTGAAATATAAAAGCTTTATTGAAACTATCAACAATGGACCTAGGTTATGGAAGCGTTACACAGCGCGTGGACGTTACGCGATGATGCCGGAAGTTCCGTTTGAGAAATTTCGTGTTGGGTCTCAGTTTTTTACTTTGACAAGAAAACATGCTTTGGTTGTTGTTAAGGATAGGACATTGTGGAGGAAATTTAAGGTTCCTTGTTACCGTGATGATGAGTGTTATCCTGAAGAACATTATTTTCCTACGTTGTTGTCTATGGAGGATTCTGACGGTGTTACTGGCTATACACTTACCAATGTGAATTGGACTGGGACTGTTAATGGGCATCCTCACACGTATCGACCGGAGGAGGTTTCACCGGAGCTTATTCTTCGGTTGAGAAAGTCGAATAATTCGGAGAGTTTTTTGTTTGCCAGGAAATTTGTTCCTGATTGCTTGGAACCATTGATGAGTATTGCCAAATCTGTTATTTTCAAAGATTGAAAATTTGGTGGGAAATTTCAAGATCTTGATATGGTATGTTGTTATTGTGAAACTGTTGATATTGATTTTATTATTTTCATTTTTGTTATTGATGGATTCAATTAGTTATGATAAAAGTTTGGAAGTTTATTTGATGGGAATTATTTATCAGTTTTTTATGTTAGAAATTAGAATCTAGGTTTGATGCCTGTGTTGTATCTGTGTTTGAAATACTCCTTGATGTTTTTAGGGGTTTGTTCAAATTACTTTTTGTTTTATTGGAATCAAAGGAAATTTGAGATTTTGACATTTGAGGATTAGAATTTTGAAGGGACTTGGAGTTGCTTCTTCCCTGTGGTCAACTAGTGGGCGCAGGTGAATCTCGGCTGTTTTTTATCAGTAATTTTTAATTGATTTGTCAGTGTTAAATCCGCACCCTCCAATCTTGCAATGCATTGATTGAGTGACTGCAGGTATCCGGCTCTGGTGCTGTGGGCGAGTGAAGTGCATTTGTGCTTTACTTAGAAATTAGGAATGGGGTTCTGTTGCTGATTACAGAGGTTATAATTGCTGTTTGTATTTGTGGTGAGAAAATGGTTTAGGATGTATCATGTTCTGAATGTCAAAAGCATTGTGCTAGAATCTTTTACCTGGTTTATCTTTTTTGTGAAAACTAGAGTAGATGCTAACTTCAGTTGGTCCGATTGGTAAGGATACGGCTCATATTTCACGAGGATGTGAGTTTAAATTCTGATGTTGATGTCAAGACCTCATGAACAGTTAATTTGCAACTATCTCTGGTGCTAGAATCTTAGGTGGTTTATCTTTATGGTTTTGTGCATTTACTTACTTTTTTCTAGTTGGGAATCAAAGCCAATTTGAGATTTTGACATTTGAGGATTAGAATTTTGAAGGGACTTTGAGTTGCTTCTTAATGTGTGGTGGTGGTGTGTGTAAAGTGCATTTGTGCTTACTTAGAAATTAGGAATGGGGTTCTGTTGCTGATTATGGAGAGTATAGTTGCTATTTGTATTTGTGGTATTCATGCTTTGTGGTGAAAAAATGGTTTAGGATGTACTGTGTGCTGAATGTCAAAAGGCTAGAATGTTAGGTGGTTTATCTTCTTTTTGGTGAAAACTAGAGTACTAGATTCTGAGGATGAGAGTCCAAATCCTGATATCGATGTGGAAACCTTATCAGCGGGTAATCTGCAACTACCTCTAGCAGCACTTTTTAAGGTGTGACATGAATAGATCTTGGTGAGGTTCTGGGAACTACTCACCTAATTTTTTTGGATACCAAATAGAAAAAACTAGAATCGGTGGTGGATATTGGGTTAGCATAATCTGAATTATGTATTATGCTTATGGATAATGGGAATTTCCTATCTGCCTATTAGAATAATTTTTCTAGATTTTTGTCTGCTCGTGTGTAAAGTACAATCTGATTACAGAACTTGCCAGTCCTTGTGTTAGATGTTGTTTCCATTAGTTTCTTAATCAGGTTATAACACTTTTTGATCAAATTTTATTCTCTTCTTGCAGATGAAAAAGTTCAGTGAATGTGAAGATATTTATGGCTGACATGATATTGCTTGACGATGTTGTGGCTATAGCTTGATGGAGGTATATAGTTTGAAGAAGCAATGTACGGCTCACAACCTATATACCAGAAACTCTCTGATGGACCGACTCAATATTTCATTAATGATGAATCAAATTCAAGAAAACAGAGAGATAGGTAGATGATATACCTGATGAGTAAAAAAAGAGGCATGTGCTCTTCTATATTCAGTTGGTGCAAGTTGGTTAAGTAAATTGCCATAGAAGATTGTTTAGGTAATTTTGTCTTATCTGATTTTTGTACATAGGAAGCGTGTAAACATACTAGTAAGAAGTTCCAAAAGTGTACTTCTTTTGGTCAAAAAACATGAAGTGTTGCCTGAACATGAGGTAACATTGATGATGTAAAAATATTCTGTTCAAATTTGGCCAATTGCTTGTGCATTCTGCAATTGATCCTTTTTGCAACTGTTTTATTTTCCCTTTTCTGGCTCCTAATTCTATTGGCCCCCTACCCTTTCTTCTTTTACTTTTCTTCTTTTTGGGTCTTTCTGTTTACTCATGTGATCACTCTCTTTCGTGGAAACTGAAAAGTACTATCTTATAGTGGCTTTAATTTCATTATGTGTGTGGAGTAGTATCAGATTCCTTTCCTTGGATTAGTAAGATATTATAAGTAGCAGTTGCATTATGTTCATACTTCAGTGTATATTTTGGAATGAGTTTAAATCTATTATAAGCACAAGATCACTTTTAAAGTTCATTAGCAAGATATTATGATTAGCAATAGTTAATACTACTGGTATAAATGGTACTTCCTTCTGTCACTATTATAAGTACAAGATCATTTTTAAAGTTCATTTAGTAACCGATGTATTTAGTGTGTTTTTTTGGTGAGATGTATGTAGTGTATAACATAGACCAAATAATCGGTTTTTTTTTTAAATAATGACTTCTTTTTTTATATATAATAATGATCGGAGGGGAGTACTCTAATTCATGCTTTGTTGTTTAAATTTGGTGAAAATTAGAAAGATATTAAAAGAAAGAAAATTATGGAGAAAATAATAAATTTGAAAAGGTGATAAAAGTGTTTTTTAAGCAACGATCGAGAATTGTCATGGATAAGCTTTGGTTACAGTGTAAGTGTCGACAAAAATTGAAGTTGTCGGTGATCCAAGTTGTTTTCTATCTCAACAAGAGAGTGGGGCCCGCAGTAGGATCTACCAATGTGACACTGTTACGTGTTTATTGTGTTGTGTTAAGGACAAAGAAAATCGTACCACTTTGCTTCACTTGCTAACAACAGAATGGGGACCACACAGGCCAGCACCAACTTAGTTTATTCTTTAATGTTTCTTGTTCTCGATTTACTGGTATCTACTGTAACACATCTTGTTCAAGAGTGGATTTCCACCTAATGAGTAGAGGTGATTGCTCAATTGGTCTTCTTATTTGTTCAACTTATCATGTTGTAATTTTCGATCGACATTCTTTTTTGTTTAAAAGTTCATCGGGAGATAACTCCCGATTGTTAATTTTTAGAAATTGTGAGCAATTGATGGGGCTCACGAGTAGTCACAATGTGTTATCAAGTTTGAGCTTTGTATGAGACGTCACAAGTAGAGTTGTGTCAGGTTAACTAAGCAATGTGAACCGAACCACTTTCTGATTTAGGTTTATAAACCAAACGATTTTTTGTCCTAAATCGATTTACCTTTTTGATATGGTTTCTAACCGGTTCAGACCCGATTTTCACAAAAAATCAATTTTCACGCGTATTTGTTTTAAATCTCATTTTATATATGGTTTTATGTAACAAATCAATTAGTGAAAATACATGTATTGGTTCTAAATCTCATTAAATTATGAAACCTTTTATATGGAAAAACATCATACTTTAATGGGTGTGTGCAAATTCTGGTCCAGGTTTAAGTAATGTAACTAACATTTTAGCTTGTTTTGTACCAACTACCAACCACGTTGATTAGGGTTTGCAAGGCACCACCATTATGTGTTTTTTCAGCATAAAGGTGAGACCAACAATTAGGTGGATGTGGATTTGTGTAATTTTCTTCAATTACGTGTTAGTAATAATGTAAAATCAAAATAACTTATATTAAGCGTTCAAAAGTGATAGTCTACATTGGGTTATTTTAACTTAGCCTTCACCAATCTATTTTTGATCGAGGTTTCTTTCTTTAAAAACTTCTAGTTACATGGTTAGTTTGATTCATCTGAAAGTTTGATTAAAAAACTATCAACATAATATTTAAAGAGGAATTTTTTTTAGAGAAGTTAATCTAAACAGATGCTAGTTTTCAATAGCATATTAGTATAAAACAAAATTCCTGTAAAAATTTATAAAATTACAGTGGATTAGTTTAATCGGCGGATCCTCTTATGATTATTTTTTTTGGATTAATTAATATAATAATAATAGCATAATAGATTATGTTTGCTAAGTTGTTGATACTTGATACATACCAAGTTTTGGCATTCATTACAAGTTGCAGTTTTAAAATTGGACCTTATATAGTTGTCTAATTGCTGTGAATGCAGGCAAGGCCACCTTGTGCTAAAAACAAAATGAACAGGTAGAAATACTCTCAGTCAAAGAAAAGTCTTATATGAATAGTTTTTTGTTTGTTATGATAATTTTGCATTTTTATTTTATTTATACTTTAAATCAATTAGGTCATGTCCCACTTAGACTCTATCTTAATTGAATCAACACTATCATATTTAATCAGGTCTAGGACCACAATTTCAATTTCGACCCTATCCAAATCCAAGGTCAAGAACAAACCTAACTTGCTTCAACCAGTCCCTTTGACGCGTCCGAATTTGCTCCATTTATCAAGTTTTATTTAATGTTCATTCAAGATAGACACATGTGATAGATTAATAAAATCTTAACGCTTAATTTGGACTACCCTTAACAACCCTAGCATCGCGGTAAGCATATCCCAACGGTTAATTTGTGTTATGCAGCAGAAAACCTGCTGCATAACATATTGTTTCAACAAAGTTTCTAACATTGTGTATTGGTCTTGTGATTTGTGTCTGCCAGTTTTTTTACTTGTCATTTTCACGTGATCATAGTCTATTTTCCTTCCTAGCTTGATTATTAAGAAATTTACAATAAACTAATGTACTTGCACTCATTTACCATAAACAAAACGCATTTAAAAAATGCCAAGAAATTTAGCAACCGCTATGAATTGTAATAAAAAGAATACAGTAACTTTCTCACTCCACATGCAAAATATAGCGCAGAGTTAGAAATAAAAGAGAATGCATTCCATATTGCTATATGGATTGATGATAAACTTTGCAGATCTGTAGCTTTATCATTCCATCTTCTATAGATCTTTGTCGTGGGATGATAAACTACATAGAAAAGTAAGAGTTCTGCAACCTTCTGCGTTTAAGGATTTCATGAAGCAAGGTTGCTGAGGCCAAAATAGAGAGTACTTTGCTTAAATGCATTAATTGCATAATCAACTTGAAAATGACCAAATTGTGATTTAAATCTAAGTCCATATCCCAATCCAACACCAGATCCTGGTTTACCATGCCTTAAAGCTGGATTACCTGAATTTTCAAGAGATTAACAGTATGAGAGTACATTTGAAATGGTTTCTGGAATACACACTAAAAACAGTGTGTATAGAACAAATAAGCATGGTCATGTAGATCAATTTAAGAGTAAAATCATGACAAAAAACAGAAGTTGTGACAATTAAACACCCTTGCTCAAAAGAAAAGAAACTGTCAAGCTATGTTGTCAATAGCACGACATAGCAGAATAGCGTAGCAGTGGTAGGATTCGGCGCGACACTTTTGGATCACGAGCCACGGTCAGCAATAGCACTTAGTGTGGCTGCTAATTGCGGCCTCAAACCGCTATTGTGTCCGCTATTACAGTTTCAGGGCGAAATTCCTCAAATCTTTTTTTTTTTTTTTAGAGTATAAAGTCAATTCAAGCCCTTTTAAGGGTAATGTTCTGTTCTTCTCACAAAAAATCGTTATGTCATCTTCCTACTTTTAGTTCAGTTCTGTCATATTTTTTAAGTTTTATTGCTTTGTACTTTAGGTTCTTTAATTATTAAGTATGATGGTCTCTTTAATTGTGTATTTTTGTCTATTTCAGTATTTATGTTTACTTTGCACACCGATTTTTAGTCATTGCAATAGCGGCTATCCCGCTATCTGCTGTACCGCTATAGGTCGGTGCTACGCGACACTATCTGGGATTAACAAGGTAGCTGTCAACGAGACACTGTCTGGGAGTAACAACATAGCTGCCGAGCATTAATTTTGAGACTCTGATTTTGAATTGGCTTATTTGAGAGTCAATATGCACTTGCAAGGTTGTCTGGGAGAGCTTATGAAAAATTGCATATAACTTATGACATGTCTATAAACTTTTTTCAGATAATTCCTGTGAGCTCTCCAAGATAGCTTATGAAAACAGTTTATAATTTATATATAAAAACAGCTTGACTCTATTTTATTTTTAATAGAGAAATAGCTTATACATAAGCTTTTATACGACAAAGCGTTTATGCTACAGACACTTAATTAAGTTGTTTATCTAAACAGTGCCTAAAGTATGACTGATATAACCTAGCCAATGTCGGTTCATTTGTTGCAATCAAGCATATGCCTCCACTCCATTTATAAAGTTTATACCAAAACCTACATGGTACCCGTATTCATCATAAAACTCTGATGAAACTCTAAATAATGAGGAACATTTTTTATGGTCTACTAGTTTGGAGTTTCTTGTGATTATTACAGCTCTTATTTAAAGGATTTTTCTAGCATGTTTGCACATGTTAAGAAGTTCAAAATAGTAAGTTTGTATGGAATTTGTGTATTTCATATTAAATATATAAACTTTTAATAAATAATTTTTGTTTTCAATAAAAAGTTGCCACTTTTTGTTGCTTTAAAATGTGCAATATTGCACATGTTAGACAAACCCTTAAATAAAATGGTTCCTAAAGACTAACTATTACTACTAGTGTGATAGAATAAGCCTACATTGACACTGAAGCTCCCTTACTGCATCAAACCCATATAATGGAGATTCTATGCATGCTTGCATAACTTAGTATTAGATACAAAAACACAGAGTATAACCATATGTGTAAGGCCTCAATTGAATGTTTTTTACATAGAAAGAAAAATGTAATTTAAACTTATGCAGAAGTCGTTGTGATGACTTTAGGTTCACAGGTCAAGTTTTGGATGACTTAATTTATGCTTGCAGTGTTTTTGCTTACACGGTATCAGTCCCTCCCTCCCTACTCCAATCAGCCATTCTCACTTGGTTCTTTGAATATTTATCAGTTTTCTTGAAGGTTGATGTTTTTGACAGAAATATGTAGATTTCTCAATTTAGCTATTTAAAAGTGCCAATAGATTTAGGTAGTTTCAGTTATCTCAGCAGAACCAAAAATAAACATATTTAACCGTGCTAAAAGTCGTTGGATGTAAATGTTAGCAATAAACAAACATTTCAAATGAATAAATAGTATAAAGAAAAGTTGCAAGTAACTTGAGCAAAATAATATTACTCACCAGGTACAAGATAACCAGTCCGCAAATCTGTTCCGCAATCCATAAAAACCGCACCTTCCAACATCTTAGTCTATAATGAAAAAGACATCACTTAATTTAGCACAGCATATTTTGATTCGACAATGAATGTAATGAAATTAAAAATATGAATGTGTATATGTTTCATTGCGGTCATCTGCTTTCATTTTCGGAAGCTCGCAACAAAAAAATTGATCGCTTTCAAATCAGTGCACAGGGTGAATCATGAAAATTTTAACAGAAACGATAACCTTAAAATTCATAATTTATCAAGATAAAATGTGCTGAAAATTCACGGTCAGACATGATCTCTTATGCAATTTTCATTATAAGATTGTTATTTGTAAAATATTGCGTACCAAAGGGAGAGTCAGTTCGCTATTAGCCACCAGGCATGATCTCCCAGAACCAACTGCTCCTTCACCATACCCTCGGACACTCCCGAGCCCCCCAATGGAAAATGCTTGGTAAGGAGCCATGTCCCCAACGATTGAACCACCTGTAAGTCTGTCAGACGAAAAGGCATGGACTGCAATAAGAAAATGATATAATCACATAGAAAATAGGGTAACTCTATTTCAGGTTGAAATCAGGACTCGCAAAGTATAAAATTTGTGTCAATATGTCCTATTAGTGAACCCAAGCATTAATGTATTCTATTTTAATTCCTAGCTCCACGCTGTTGTTTCTCTAATTGCAATAAAATAGAAAAATACTATTATTTGAAATATCAGAAATTACCAACCTTGTCAAGAGAAGTGTTGGTCCAAGTTTGATTCCTTTCGTAGCAACAAATTTAAATCGGTTGAAAATTATCCACTTAGAAAGAACAGGAATACCTTGTTCTATTTGAAGATTAAACTGAAAAGGTCGTGCGCTCAGTAAGTGGAATAGATGCACAATACACATACACGACACGACTAATTGGTTAATAACCATATAAATAGGAACTAGGAATCAAACTGGAAATAAGAATGTAATTCATTACATGAAAAAAGCTACGATCGTTTGCCTTTGTGTGTCGAGACTCTTGCTTTAAGACTACCATACTGTCATGTGGACTGCCACTGTAATAAGCAATGTACATATCACATTATCAAAATCAGTTCGACATTTTGAAAATTGGAATACTAAAACCCTTGGTTACCTGCAAGTCAAAGCAAACCCGTCACGATCCATGCTTATATTGCGACCATCATCGTTTAATGGACGAACATGCTGCATGATGGTTTAACGAGTTAGTTTCTACTTCGCGTGTAACCAAAACAAATAGTAATGTAAAGCAAAGCAAAGCAAAGAAACTCATGCAAACTAGTCTTCGATATTATCCTTGACTCACGAAAGGACGTGTCCGAACCTCAAATTTTATGCTGGTTGTGCTGCTCCACTCTGAACTCACAGGTTCCTTCAGATCCATCCCAACTGATAATCTAGATAAATTTACGCCTCCACTTCCCGAGCGGGAGAAATTGTTTACGGGGATACCATGGATTCCGATCTCTGGTGAAAGAGAATGCTGCAAAGGGGAAAACAAAGACCATGAGTAGAACTTAATAGTTTGCTTTCGCTACAAATTTTCACTCAAATTTGTGTGTTTCACATATGAAATGTCTTAAAATAACATTGCTTGAAATCCTCTAATTGCCACAGAAAAATCCATTGAAACACAAATTTAAACATAATCTCTCATACCATAAACTAAAATGATAAACAAAAACATAAATAAAAAAGAGCAAAACCAACCTGAACTACAAAAGACTGATGAGCAAGACATTCTTCCCGTGGCCTTCTATAAGCGATTAAAATATTCGAATCATACAAACCCTTGTCCCATGAAACATCAAGCTTCTCACTTCCACCAAATAAATTTGGATGTTTGATACAAAGACTAATAAAAACAAAAGTTTATCAGTCATTCATTTACAAAATCATGGGAAAACCAATATCTTCAACATATGCAGCACCAATACTTTATATTGAAGACACGTCCGTTGTCCCCGACAAAGACACATGCAACTATTATCAATTATTTTATTTCGACAAATTATTATTAGTGTCAGTATCGTGTTTGGTATTTGTATCAGTGCATCGTAGCCCCAACAAACAACCTAATGCACTACCCAAAGTTGTTTAAATTTTGTCATACACATGCAACCAGTATTGATCAAACTGAAAATCTTACCTCCCAATTACTAGTGAAAGAGGATTGTCATCACTCCTGTTAAAGAAAAATTCAAATTAATAATCCGTTATTATATATGTATTAATAAAAAAATGGAATTGAGCTGAGAAAAATGAATTGAGATGAAACCTGAAGGTATTGAGCATCAAATAAGTACAAAGCTTGTGAGTAAAATCAACATTAACATCAATCTTTGCTGAAAAACAAAAACACAATCATCATCAACAGTGTGAAAAACAAAGAAAAATGAAAGATTAATATGAAATGTTGAATGAAATTGTAACCTTTGCCAGCATGGATGCTCTTTTGAGCTCCCATTCAATTAAAAACGCATCAACCATTAAATAAAAACAATTTCGTAAGAGGTTTGGAACCTTTGATAGATTATATATAGTGTGTGTTGTGTTAGGGGAAAACAAAACAAAACAAAACAATCTTAAAGTGGTGTTTTTGTGCGTGCGTGCGTGTGATTATTCTGTTCTTAGCTTTCGAATTCTGTTATCCCTTTCGTTTCTTCGCACTCCATACAACTGCAGTACACTCGTCGTATTGCACGTCATGTCACAGTTAGTACTTATTGGGCCTCGTTGATGTTATGGTGTTGGCCCAAATATCATTCTGTATTTGGATTTCTCTGCTCCTACCCTGCACAAAACACTCGCGCCCTGCAACCTTTTCAAATATACCCCTGCGTGAGTTAAGTCACGTTGCGTGACTTAACTCACGCACCTTATAATCTCTGTGTGACTTAAGTCACGCACCACTGAGCCTTTGCGCTAGTTAACTCGCGCAAGTTGGCCGGTGGTCATAACTGAAGAACAAACGTTTTTTTTCAATTTGGTCAGGTTTTCAATATTCAATTTACACGTTTTTAACCACTTTTACACGTTATTTTTTACCACATTTATGGTAGATACAAACTAGATTATCATTCCTACCTATAAATATCGTCACAAACTTCCTCATTTCCTCGCACCATCTCACATTATCTCCTCCCACTCTCCCCCCTCTTTCTCTTCTTTTTTTCTTCAATAGTCTCTAGGCTAGTTTTACCCCTTTAGGTATATAGTGAGCAGCCTTGATGGGGTAAATAGTGGTCATTCGGCTTGGGTAAATAGTAGTCAGCCTAGTTTTACCCCTTTAGAATAAAGTAAATAAAATAATTTGAATATAGTAAATAAATGAAAAAAAAGTAGTCACTATGCGCCACTTAACTCAGCGCGAATTAGAATAAAAATTGCGTATTGAATAAATTCGAATAAAGTTACGTATTAATTTTTTTTTGAAAAAAGATCTAATTAAACTCAGCGTGAATTCGAATAAAGTTGTGATGGTTCTAGTAAAAAGAAGGATTCAAAGGTGTTAGTGTACAATCAATCGAGGTTGAGGAGGAGCGGGAGGACATGTTATTTTGGTCCTCAACCAAAAGAAGGTGCCCCAGGGATTGTCGAGGACAACCCAATTGAGATAAGCGACGAGAGGGAGATGATTAAATAATGTAATGGCTTGTAATAATTTTGGAGCATTTTGTATTGAATAAAGTTGAAGATTTTGAATAAATTTGAAGCGAAATTGCGTATTGATTAAATTTGCGTATTGATTAAATTTGAAGCGAAGTCGCATATTGAATAATTTCGATTAAAGTCGTGTATTTCGATTAAAAAGTGTGTATTCGGATAAACACTAATTAAGTCCAACGCGAATTCGAATAAAAGTTGCGTAATGAATAAATAAATTCGAAAAGTGGTAAATTCATTACATTACATTCGGAAATATACCTTCCAACTACAACAATTATCTTACCCCTGAATGGAGTAAATTCAAACCTGCTAAGCAACATGATTCCAGCATTCATCTGACATTTCTAATCGTCCATTCAAAAGATTAAATTCTTGTTAGTCTTGGTTTAAATGATGGTATTCAAGTGTCAAAAGAATGAGGTTCATTCCTTGACACTTCAATACATTTATTTAAACCAGTCTAACAAGAATTTAATCTTTTGAATGGAACAGTAGAAATGTCGGTCGAATGCTGGAGTTCTGTCGTTTAACAAGTTTGAATTACCCCATTCAGAGGAAGACAATTGTTGTAGTTGGAAAGTGCATTTCCCTACCTAATCATGATCTTCTGGCGGAATCAGACTGTAGATAATATTTTCAGTTGATCTCAGCAACGTTACCCGCATATCGATCCACTGGAACATGTTGTGCTCCCAAAACATGTTCTTCACGTTTTCGTCGTTCGTTAATTCCACCCAAGTGAATGATATTCTCCCCTCGTCGAGCATTGGACGTTTATACCAAACGTATTCCACCCTCCTTGTGTCTTTGGGGTTGACTCCTTGGTTGAATTTATTCAGTCGATCTTTGAGACCTCTTAACGTTACACCAAGGCACCAAACCTTCAACCTCTGGGGTTCTCCACCGTTGAATTGTGCATGAACGTCGATCCACCCAACCATTGCTTCAAATCTACACAATAAGAAATTAAAAACAATCAATGAAAAACTCATTCATAAACCCTAAAACTCATAACTACAACATTAACATGTAACATTGTATCATTTCTTGCAAGCAAAATCAAAATTTAAACAAACCCTAAATCTAAAAAAATTCTCTAAAACTCAAAACCTACAACATAAACATGCAAACATCTAAACATTCAAGCAACACAAGTCATTTTCATGTAAACATTGTATAATTTTTTGCCAAAAAAATCAAAATTTAAACAAATCCTAAATCTAAAAAATTTTTAATTTAAG
>Ga0228710_1008890_pt1 | contig 14209 bp, 9 predicted proteins | sample MedpolnodulmetaG_FD_177995 | JGI IMG/M metagenome (GOLD analysis project Ga0228710, IMG submission 177995) | Root nodule microbial communities from Medicago polymorpha collected in Santa Monica, California, United States - pink nodules | ecosystem: Host-associated > Plants > Roots > Nodule...
TTAGACATTGACACTATTATTTTTTGGACATTTTGGACAATTAGTAAAAATTAAAATAAAAGTGATTAAAGTAAAAGAAAGAAAAATGACTAATTAAAATTAAAATTAAAATCTAAAATTAAAATTTAAAAATAAAAGAGAATTAATAAAAGATGGAATTTTAAAAAAATAAAAGTAAATTAAAAAAGGTAAAGAGAGAAGAGGGTCTGAATCGGGACAAAAAAGAGGTATTTTAAAATACCTCTGCCGAATTTTTCACTGAAAAGTCAGAGAATATTCCGGATCAGAGGGTGTATGAATGTAGGATGTTAGGTCAAAAATTGGGGTATGACACTCCATAACTCGACAATTAAGACATTTTGTGCTCCACGATCACACAAAAATTAGCTATTAAAATACTGACTTTAATTCCCAGTATTATCACATTTTATCATATTGAATTGAATGGGATTATTGTGTAGAAATAATCCAAATTGAACTGCATCTTATTTTAATTTTTGAATGGGATCACTTTTTGTTTCAAAATCGATTAAAACAAAACTACAAACACCCCTGCAACCTAGATCAAACATTTTACATGAGTATCACAATAGATCTCTACTCTTAAACCAAAGTAAAATGGAGCGAACCGATGACATGTTTGATACATGTCATTTCGGTTCGATGAAAAGAGTGTATGATAGAGTGAAATGAAATAACGTTTATTTTTTAAAAATCAACTATTTTATTCTATTTCAGTACATGTGATGTCAACCGAATAATAAAATTATATAGTATAATATAATCTTAAACGCTATAGCTAAGAAAAACCTCTTGAATTTTACTTAATTACATTTTGTACCACTTCAACCTCATCTGAAGTGATTTTTTCTCGATGATAAAAAGTTAAATGAGTCGATCTCAAAGATTCATTATGATCATAATATACTTTAAAACTCATAATTTAGTAACAAAGTATTTACATATTACTCACGATCAAGTTTTTACGCTGATAATAGGAGTTGAATCTTATACGGTATATAGACAAATCAACTTATTACCAACTGAATCGAGATATATTGTCTACCTTATCCATGGTGATTTATGGAAGTGAGAACATGTGTGTAAACAAAAGCACAATAGTTGAATTGAGTTGAGTAAGTAAAACAAAAAACACTTAAATTTCAGTTTCAACCATTTCATTTTCATTTCATTTGTTTCTCTAAAATCTCTCACGATGGAGGAAAAACGTCCTCCATCCGCCGTCGACACACCGGCACCAGAACCAACACCGACTCGCCGCCGTGCCGGAGGAAACAAACGAAAATCCGGTTCCCTCAACGCCTCAAATTCCGCTTCAACCTCTTCCAAACGCATTACTCGCGAGAAAGCTTCACCTCTTCACCATCCTCCTCCGCATAACGGTCCCTTAACTAGGGCTCGTCAAATCCCTAACAATTCCTCCGCCGCCGCGAATTCTTCGACCGCTGGTGGTTCTGCTTCTGCTCCCGCCGCGGTGAAACATGCTCCACAGACGCAGGCTTTGGTTGTGGCGGCGGAGCAGCTTAAGAAGAAGGAGAGTGAGTGGGAGAGTATGGAAGCTGAGATTGAAGCGGAATTCAAAGCTATTAGATCTCGTGATGCGAATGCTCATGTTGTTCCTACTCATTGTGGTTAGGATCTGATCTTCATATCTCAGAACCCTAATTTGATTGCGTTTTGTTTCTGACTTAAATTCGGTTTTTTTTTTCTTCTTGTTGATGTCAATGAATAGTTTATGTGATTGCTGTTAACTCTGGGTTATAGTGATTAAGCTGAATTTTTGTATATGATGGATTCTGTGGTTTTTGCATTTTTTGCAATTTGCTTTTCTTTCCATTTATAAAATTGTTCACAATTTATAGTATGTTTGGTTTCGCCCGAATTTTGCGCCCCATTGTCGGATTCACCGTGTTTTGATAAGCCAGAAATCCCAGCTTCTGTTGGACGGGATGTAACCGCTGAAAAGGCTTAAACTAGGTTACACGAAGTATATTTACTTGTTTGAAAACTTTAGGTTGTATATTAATATACAATTAGTTAGTGTTAGAAAAAGAGAAGGGTCGATGGCGGGAATTGTATGCGGTTGTTCTGAATTCTAGAATGTATTAGACCTGACAGACCTAATTTTGCTTTGCAACATAATTGATGACAATGTGACTTCATGCTTTATGTTTCCCTGTGGATTCCCTGGCTTTGTTTTTGCCACCCCAGTAATAGAGCTTTACTCACACGATTACTGTTCTTGTATTTGTGTTTAGTTTATTAAATTTTTCTTAAGTCCATAAAAGAAGAAACATCACAAAACTTATCATCTTTACTGCTAGGAGCAGAGTATGCTGAAGATGATTGTTATGTTTTATCATATAGTTTTAAGTGTCATGCTTATGTTGTCCAACAATATGTTAGTGGTTGATTTTTTATTTTTCGATATTTAACTGTAGTAAGTATATATTAAGTTTTGAAGCGGAGGTCAAAACTTCATTCATGAATGATCAAATTTTATCGTTGGAATTGAATTTCAGGTTGGTTTTCGTGGTCGGATATACATTCAATTGAGAAACGTATGATGCCTTCTTTCTTTAATGGAATATCTGAAAATCGGACTCCGGATAAATACATGGAGATACGGAATTGGATATTGAAGAAGTTTCATTCAAATCCAAATATACAAATTGAGTTGAAAGATTTATCAGAGCTTGATATTGGGGATTCGGATGCTAGGCAAGAGATAATGGAGTTTCTTGACTATTGGGGTTTAATTAACTTCCACCCGTTCCCTTCAATGGATTCTGCTGTTGCAAGCACCGTCGACGATGGGGAAGCAGAAAAGAATTCCTTGCTTGAAAAACTATATCACTTTGAAACTCTTCAAGTATGCCCGCCTGCTGTTCAGAAGACTGGCCTAATAACTCCTGCTATGACCTCTGGCTTGTTTCCAGAGCCAGCGATTGCTGAAGAGTTGGTGAAACAAGAGGGCCCAGCAGTTGAGATGCTTGAGTACCATTGCAACTCTTGTTCCGGTGATTGTTCTCGCAAACGTTACCACTGCCAGAAGCAGGTTGTTATCTGAACTGAATAAGTCATTGAAGTGCATAACTAGTCATGTGTTAAGGACTTGATATAACTTTAGACAGCGCCGCCGAGCGGGAAAACCGCTATTCTAATATTTATTTTTTAATAATTAATACTATAAAATATATTAAATAAGTTGCATTAAAATATTCATTTTATGGAATTTATATCATATATGTATTTAAATAATTTTATTTTTTGTTTATTAGAACATGTTAGAGTATTTTACATATTCATAAAAGTTTTTTTTTTTATTCAGTTAAATTTGAAAGGAAAAAAATTACAATTTGTTTAGGTAGGCAACTCACATCTGTCCAATTAATTGGCCCATTATGGAGTTTAACACTATCGCTAGCAGAAAAATGTATAGGAAAAAAAGTTGGCCCATTTTGGTTAAAAATAGGCCCATTGTTCAAATCCAAACTGTAAAACTGAGATGTACACTTTCTAGACTGTATACTACTCAAATACCATGTCATCCCTTGTATACTACTCAAATGCTATGCCATCCCAAACTGTTCTTAGAAAAGTTGTTAACCATAGTTATTAGAATTGCACAATTTGATACGTTTTGGTAAGCCAACAATTCCTATCATGTGATGAATCCCAAATGGCGGAAAAGCATGCGGAACAGACATGAATTAACTGCATGATTCATTATTATTTTATTTTTTGCTTTTCTTTCACGTGTTCTTGTCGATGAAATTGACAACTCAAAAAAGCTAAAAAGGAACTCAAGGGATGCACCTTGATAATTCAGTTGGTACGTTTTCATTCTTTTGAAACCAAGACTGCACACAATCCCTTGCTCCATGCACCTTATTTGCTTGTTCCACAGGTCCATTTTTTTTTTCTTCTTAAATCAAGGTGTCACATACACTTATCCCTTCGTCAAAGAAGTAAATTGTTAACTTGTTTGGATTCTAGGAATCTTATTCAGTAACTTCTATTCATGATGTCCCCCAAAAGAACATTTTGTGTTAATTGCATTTGTGGCTTTATGGTACAATATCTGTTTAGAATCATATCTGAATTGAAATAGACAACCTTTCAAAAAATATATATTTAGTGTGAACCAAAAAGGATTATTTCTAGAGAATTGAAATAGCTGAAGTTAATTTTTGAATGCTTTTCAAATATTAGTGAACCATAAAGAATGCATTCATCAAGACAGCTCAAATTTTTCAGTCAACGACGAGCTGGTGAACTATTTGTCTGTTTGTTGAATTATCATTGATATATTGTTGGAATGTGGGAAATTCCTGGTAATTCAATTTGTTTCTCTATTTCATGTTGTATATTTTATCAATTCTGTTATGCATCTGACAGGCAGATTTTGATCTATGTACGGACTGCTTCAATAATAGAAAATTTGACACCGGCATGTCTCCATTGGATTTTATACTCATGGAACCAGCTGAAGCTGCAGGGGTTAGTAGTGGAAAGTGGACTGATCAGGAGACACTTCTGCTCCTTGAAGCATTAGAACTCTATAAAGAAAATTGGACTGAAATTGCAGAACATGTTGGAACAAAATCAAAAGCTCAGTGCATATTACATTTCGTTCAAATGCCAATTGAGGATGCCTTTGTTGACTGTGATGATGATGTTGATGCTGGTTCCAAAGAAACTGCAGATCCAGCTGCAACAAACAGCAATTTGTCTATGGATGAAGATAAAGCTAAAGATGCGTCAGAAGTTATTGAGAATGACATTAGTGATAGCATCAAAGGCCATGATGAAACTTCTCAGGCTGAAGATGTCAAAGTGAAAGATAATCAAGAGGAGACTCCAAAGTTACAAGATGGTAGTGATGAGAAAACTAGTGAGGGAACTCCTAAATTAGAAGATGATAATAAAGTAAAATTGGGCGAGGAAGTAGGTGATGACTGTGTTTTAAATGCTCTTAAGGAAGCATTTGCAGCTGTTGGTTATTCTCCTGGACCTGAAGGCCCATATTCATTTGCTGAAGTGGGTAATCCTGTCATGGCATTGGTAAGTTAAAGGGTTAGGTGAAGAACAGTAGCATTTTTTTTGGGGTATGGCTACAGTTATGTAATCAGAATTATATATTGGAAGACTTCTTTCTTCAGAACAAAAATTTTGAGTTAAATATTTTAGTCTTGCTGATGTAATGTCTTGTTGCTATTCTGCAGGCAGCTTTCCTTGCACAGTTGGTAGGTTCTGATCTGGCTGTTGCTTCAGCTCATAACTACATAAAATCCTTGTCTGGAAATGCTCCTAGCACTGATATTGCTTCAAGGTGTTGCTTTGTTCTAGAAGATCCACCAGATGATAAGAAGGAAACAACTACTTCTGAGAGGTATGTGATTTATATGAAGAGTTTGCATTTCTGGTAGTCCTGTAACTAGTCCAGTTATTGACTTATTTGGATTTACAATGTTGTGTCTAAATGGATCGTAGGGATTCTAAAATTGAGGGAGATCAGACTGACAAAAATGTACAACAGGATGCAGTAATGTTAGATGATAAAGATTTAGAAAATGATCACCAGAAAACAAAGATTGCAAGTGATGCTTCAGAAGGCAAGATACATCAGGCTTCTACAGATGGTGGTATCTCAGAAAAATCAATTTCTTCAAAGGGGCAAGAAATGAATAATCATGAGAGTGGGCTTGACAACTGTAATGATCCCAGCATTTCAAAGGCACCCAATGGTCAAGCTCAGGGTACTCTGCCTAATTCAGGTGGTTCAAAATCCAAAGCGGAAATTCCACCTAGTTCTGAGGAGGTTCGAGAGGGAACTTCAAATGAAGAACCTGTCCATCCTATAGAGGAACAAAAAGAAGGAAGCGTGTCTGATTCTCATCCATCTGAAAAGAAGGAAATTCAACAATCAGTTAAATCCAATTTACCAGTTGAGCTACCAAAGCTAGCAGAGACACCAAAGTCTGATGACATGGTGTCTGATTCTATGCCCTCAGATCCGAGCAAGCCTCAAAAACAGTTATCTACAAATGCAGTCTCTGAGTCTCAAAAAACTACAGACTCTGCAATGGATGTTGATGTAGTTTCTAATTCCTTGCCATCAAAGATTGACTCCCAGCCACCAACATCTTCCCAAGATAATGGGACACAAAAGGATGTAGATATGATGCCATCTTCGCATCCAATTAAATCGAGTGTGGGTGCTGAAAATGGTGCAACTGCAGGTCTCTCTCTCTCTCTCTCTCTCTCTCTCTCTCTCTCTCTCTCTCTCTCATACACACTTACATACACCAAAAAGGAGTGATGTTGTTATTCATGATATTCATTAAGGAATATACTAGAAGAAATGTCTAACTCGGTATTGAGGAGTCTTTGTAATAATGCAATTCCAGTCCACAACAATTAATAAAACCTTTGTTGCAGGGGCAGTTGAAGATTGTGCAGGAAATGGTATGGAAGTGAAAAATGACGGTTCAAAGACTAAACAGGATAGCAGCTTTGAGAAAGTGAAACGTGCAGCTGTTTCTACATTAGCAGCAGCAGCAGTGAAGGCAAAAGTTCTAGCAAATCAAGAAGAAGATCAAATCCGACAACTTACTTCAGCGTTGATAGAAAAGCAGGTAATCTTGTGGCCTGGCAAAGCTCTCACTGCATTGTATTTATATGTTATGTTACTTTGACTTTCTTTGTAAATTCCATCAACTTGCAGTTGCATAAGTTGGAAACAAAGTTGGCTTTCTTCAATGATATGGAACATTTGGTGATGAGAGTAAAGGAGCTTTTAGATCGGTCGCGGCATAAGCTTTACCATGAACGTGCTATGATAATTTCATCCCGCCTTGGTGTACCGGCTTCCTCATCTAGAGGTGTGCCACCATCCATACCAACTAATAGGATTCCTATGAATTTTGCAAACTCACTCCAAAGACCACAATTCAGCATGAATCCTCAAGGGCCGCTTATTTCTAGACCTGTGAGCACCGCTGCTACTACCCCTCCAAACCCCTTAATGTCTGCAACTGCAGCAGGAAGTTCAGTTCGGCCATCCAGCCAGGAAAACCTTTCTTCTGTTAGGACAGAATAATATAAAGTAGATATGGAAAAAGTTCATGCCTTCTTATTTATGGATCACCTGCCATCGTTTTGACAATGTGAGTACATATTTCATTTTTGTGTAGGTTTCATCATAGAAATTCTGATAATATATTTTGTATGATATTTAGATATTGTTTGAATAAAAGTAGTCAATAGCTGGTATTTCAGGCTAAAGTAAAATAATAAGCAAAGTAACAAGGTAATGCCAAGGAAGAAAACTAAATATATTGAATACATGTTGAGAATGTTTAGCAAGTTCATGAATGAAAACATAAAATATTTCAACTTTAGTATACATGACTGTGACCATTTTGCATGATGGAAGTCGGTGATTTGTGATTTGACTTTATTTTTAACTGGTTTTGGCCTTTTATAACTGCTCTGCTCCTTTTCTTTGTGTGCCCCAACATTGCCTTCAACTCCCAGTTATTACATAAAAATTAAAAAAAGTATGATATGTGAGAACTGAAATTAGTGGATGGACACTAATAGAGTACCTTCTCTTGTGTATAGAAACAGTACTTATCCGTGGCTAATAGGAGAATTTCATGGGTTACAATAAAATGGACGCCTCTTCCAGCTTTATTTTATATCTCGAAAGGTTATTTGGTTTTACTGATCAGTATTTTAAATTTACTCCCCTAAGGCTTTGTTTGATTATTTTTAATTTCTTACCTGCACTTTTGTCTATTTACAATTCCAACATTTGGTGTTTCGATAACGAAATGTGATGAAGACAGAGGACCTGCTTGAAACTTGTTCAATATTAACTTTAAAACGAGAGACCTGTCTAAGTACAGAAAAAATATTTTTTATTTTAGCTCAAGTTTAAATAATTGTTATATGTACTGGTTAACTTGCATTATTAACCTATTATCATTGTTTGATCCAGTCAATTCTTTCAAAGGTCAAGTGCTGGTTAGGACTAACTTCAATTGACAAGTAATGGGAATCGTGACCAGTTAGTGCACTGGAAGCTAATCTTTTGCCGAGCAGCCGGAGATGAGAGGATGGAATTCTATTGATATATATTTAAGATTGTAGTAGAGCGATTGGTTTTCTTAAATTTTTGAGGTTATTTATCTTGAAACCAGTAAATAGTTGTGCAAAATGTACACCTGCAGTCCCCAAAATATGCTCATCAAGCCCCAATCCCCATCCCTACTGGACTCTTCAGCGATCTTTAACAGATAGATCTGTTGATGTCTGTCAGGTCTTATTTAGGAGGGCCTGCTTCCAAATTCGTTCTTGATTGCTATATGAAGGGTGGAGATTAAATCTATTACTTCTTTGCTTTAAGCATGTATTTTTGTTGATTTGTGTACACCAAAATCAACTCCAGCAGACCAAATATTATGAAATTCACATACTTAAGCTAGTTTCTATTTACTTTTCGAAGATGGCATATGGCCTGTGTAGACTGCTTTTTTTTTTATAGCATAATGTTGAGACTAAAATATATTTTTTCCGTAGTACGATGTCACAATAGTCGTGGTTACAAAGCATGATCTTCGCACCTAATTGCCTAACTTTATTCCAATACCTTGGAATCTCAACTTAAACTAACTAGGCAACATTTGTGAGAACTTGATAAAGCCTAATCTTAAATAGTAGTGCTTAGTTGTTGCGAAACTTTCAGGAAGAAGTTACGCATAGAAATAGACCAATCATATGACTGGTGTACACATATGGACGGGATAAAAAAATGAAATTTTGATTTATTACATTCATTGCTATCATGGTGGAAGATGAGATGGACCCACCGATGCATTATATAACAGAGAAATGATGTATGATGCTAGGGGTGTTGGTGGGTGGGTTTGGTCAAACTCAAAATCAAACTAAATAGGGTACTTCGGTTTGGGTGAGGTAAAATAACCACATGTTGTACTATTGGGTGGGTTTGGGCAACCCACTAATTTTTGGGTTGGATTGGGTAACGGGTTACGCAACTTATTTTTCTATTTTTTAATATTACATGACTAAATGATAAGTCCTCATAATTTTGTTTTAAAATAGTACTCTACTTTTTAATTTCCTTAAAAAAATGTTTAACTTAAAAAAATGTTTAACTTATTTTACTGTAATTTTATGCATCATGGAATATCAAATAATAAACTTCGTCATAAAATACTTGCAACAAACTAAAAGTTGCATGACATAAAATTGCATTAGTATTAAAATAACCAAAAAGTGCAACATATTAATTTGTAATTCTAGTATGTTTTGATTTTTAATATATAGGGTACAATGTGTATGTTTTGGAAATATAACTTTCTTCTACCTTATAAAAATAAAGATAAAAAATATTAACATTATTGGGTAACTGGATTTTTTGGGTTTGGGTCTGCTTTTTGAAAATAAATTCAATAAAAGATTTCCACAGAGTTCCTATTTTATCTTAAAGAATTCACATTAAGTTTTTTAACATGTGTCCGTAGGCTTTATCAATTTTCAATACAGAATCTCAATAAATACAAAATTTCCCATGATATATTGACAATGATTTTGGGACAACCTAGAGACCAACTCTTTATGCAAAGTCATTTTCGTTTTTTAATAATTTTTTACTTTTTTTTTGTTTTCCCTGTCAATACTTTTTCAGATAAGATATAACAGTAGCCAGATTTCCACGCCATCGTTTAACATAAAAATTTGTCACAATTGTTTATGATGTGGTAACATTCTATCTCTAGTATGCTATTTGTTTTGGTGATGTATAATATGCGAGTGGAAAGAGTTCTAAAATATTCGTATTGATCATCAATTTATAACTGTCTTAGCTGTATAGTTAGGTCAATTACCAGGAAGGCAACTCATATTTTACAAAACTTATCTTATTTTCCATGAAAATTGTCTCTAGCATTTTTAAAGTTCCTCGACTTCAACCCCAAAGCTCATTCAATTTCTCGGTTAACCACTGAAAATCAATTTCTTTGTTCAATTGTTATGACGAGCCTCAGCCTGGCACTCATGATAGACGTGACGCACAATCTCGTGGAAATTGAAAATATGGAGATCAAAGTTATGGAGCTACGCACGCATGCTACAGAAGTAATCCGAATTGCAAGAAGCTACTCTTGACCCGTTCATGGAAGACACACTCATTTTGTAGTAAACTCTCTTGTCACTGTGTCTTTTAGTTGTAGTTGTATATTTTATGCTTAAACGACGGCGAACAATGTGACAATGACTTTGTATTCCTACTTACGGTGGTGCAAAACTATGGGTTTTGGTCAAGTGTGGATATTCTTCCAACCGGAAATAGGGCAATAAGAGTATGAATGAGATATATCAAAAATTATGGATTTCATATGATCTACAACTAAAGCTTTACAAAACACCTCCTTGTGCTATTATTCACTCTTTAATTAAGGGATATATGCTAGTCTTTCATAGGAAGGAATCTAGAACATTCCAATGGATGGCTTTGTAGTTGCCTCGGCTATATAGCTGGGCAAATTATATTTAAAGAAGGTAACTTGTACTTCACAAAACTTGACTTCCCTATGGAACTCATTACTCTTCAACACCTGAGCTCATTCGTTCATTCATTCATTAAGTTCTATGTATTTGAGTATGAAATTTCTCGGTTAATCCTTGAAAATCCATTTTTTCGTCTAACAATTACATGGCAATTTGGCAATTTATAGTTATCCTTCATAGAAGGCTTGACGACTTTTTTATTTTCTTTTCTTTCCATGAGAATCACAACCTTTCCTTTAACATTACTTCAACCAAATCAATATTAACTGTAACACAATACAATATTACTGACTAGCAACTCATGAACTGTTTTAAATAGTTTTTATCAGTGTTATGGATGGTGGAGAGCCAAAAACCCGCCATACAAGCTGATGTATGACACCGCCATATCCGAATATGGGTCGTGGCGCCACCATTTTCACAAAATTGCCCATGGCGAAAAGCCAAAAACCCGCCACCAATATCCACCATGGCCGATATTTGACAACACTGGTTTTCATAACTGAAACTCAAAGCATCACCACAACCAACATGTCTCAAGTTTAGTGAGGGATAAAAAAAAAATATCTGTGTACAAAATAATTTTTGTATGGGAAAGAAAAATAAGCAATGAAATAACTTCAGAATGATCCTTTGCTGTTTTTTTCTCACAATGTTGGAATAGCATACAAGGAGAACTACGAACAATATCAATTAACACAAACCAGACAAGCACCCAACAAATCGCACTAAAACAATTTGTTTCTTGATCAAACACAAATGTACAACGAAACCTCATAGACAGCAACGGCTAGACATGCCAAAGTGATTTTAAAATAATATACTTTATTTGTATCGACAAGAATCTATCTATATGTTCAGCACTCACATCCTGATGACCTTGGCTGATTGCTGTTTCCAACATCAATTGTGTCTGGCAGGTATCTTCAACAAGCACGAATTTCCACATGGAGAACAAATCCCAAAACATAACATCAATGACATTGGAGTAATTAAATTATCCCATTATCAAATAACAGAAAGATTCATAATCTATGGGTAACTATCAAATAATACTGCAACTGAAATACACTGAAATTTCTTTGCACGCCACTATTATATAGACAAACCAACATATCAATCTTTCATTATAACATGGCAAATGGTTCGTGTTTGTCTCCATCATTAAACATCAATCCTACATGCATTTGCTTCCAGGAGACATGGATATAGTGAAATAAAACACTAGTAGGACCAAAATATGCTCCCCCAGCCAATGAACACCATCTCATAATCAGATATATCTAACTGTCAGGAGTCCCACATCGAGTAGATCAAAATGCTTGATGTGGTACTTAAGCCATGAGGCTCTCCCACCTATTGGACTAGTCTTTTGGGTTGGGCTCTCCTCATGGGCTTAAGTCCTAACAATTGGTGCTCTCGCTGAGAGTTGGACCACGGAAAGGGCTACCTATAGGCTGGATTAAGGTGTTCCACCGAATACTGATAGGTGAGTGAAGCCGCCAAAAGGGAAAGGGCTACCATCGGATCAGTGCCGATAGAGTGAAAGCCATCGTTGACGTTGGCTCTTAAAGGGCGTGGCAATGTTAGGAGTCCCACATCGAGTAGATCAAAATGCTTGATGTGGTACTTAAGCCACGAGGCTCTCCCACCTATTGGACTAGTCTTTTGGGTTGGGCTCTCCTCATGGGCTTAAGTCCTAACACTAACTTTATGCATTTTTTATGAAATATGTTCACATATATTAAGTAAAAGATAGACATGCTTAAGAACTTACAATTCTTCCTCTTCCCCACTTTTCAGGGCATCCTTTGCTATGGTTTGGAATGCTTCTTCAACATTAATACCTTCTTTGGCAGATGTCTCAAAATATGGGATATTTCCTTTTGCTGCACACCATGCCCGAGCCTTCTTTTCTGAAACCTGTGCACAAGAACTTATGAGTGTTAATCTGTTTAGCAGTACATATTTAGGTGTTCCACGAATGTATCTGGTGCATGCAAGCTTTTGAAAGAAATAAAAGAAACATGCTAGATAGCAAAAGGGAGGAAAAACATACCACTCTACTGTTCCCACCATCAATGTCGATCTTGTTTCCTATAACAACAAAAGGAAAATTCTCTGGATCGGAAGGATTTGCCTGATGAAGTGATCGCAAAGTTCAAAAGTTATGAAATTCTTCTACATTGCTTGAGATGATAAATAAACTTGAAAAATTATGAAGAAAGAAAGAAGCACAAGCATACTTGAATCAGAAATTCCTCCCTCCAGTTGTTAAGGTTGTCAAATGATTTCATTGAATTAACATCATATACAAGAACACAGCAATCAGCCCCACGATAGAAAGCAACTCCTAGGCTTTGGAATCTCTCCTGGCCAGCTGTATCCCAAATCTGCAAGATTTAGAATACTAAAAATTAAAACAAAAGCAAAGAAAACTTTTACCATTTTAACTTATAATTATCAATAAAAACAGGAAGATAATTATGAGATGTAGAACAAGCGCAAATATGATTTCCACAAGAAACAAAACATGGATGTCTATTGTCTAATACTGAAAGAGCATGACGGTAATATGCTAAAATGTATACCCCACCAAAGTGTACTGTCCAAAAAATTAAACAGCCTAACAATCCTTAACCGAAAAAGGCTCTTAAGAGTGCAACGGGAAAAACGTAGCTATTAATCATTAGAAATTTAGTTATCATTTAAATAGATTTAGTTCTCTTCCCCATTAGATTCAATCTATATATCAGAGATGCTCAATGTTAAGACTAACAAAAGCCTCATTACATATATGTGCAAACTAATACTGTAATGTCCCTGTTAAGATTAGATCACTAACGATTGTTGAAATTTGGGGCCTAACTCATCCTTACAAAACCGGCTTGTAAGGTGAGAGTGCCTCCTCTTTATAAACTCTTATCAAGCTTCCCAAATAATTAAGGGGCCTAACCGATGTGGGACTAAATCCACCCCCTCAAAGACAAGCCAACATAAGGCAACTGGGGGCAGATCACCGTTGTCAATAGCGGCCGAACGCGGCGCGATCGCGGCGCGGAGCGGCCAAAAACAACAAAGCGCGACGCAGCGCTCCAACGCGGAGCGTTTGGAGAAAGCGGATGAAGCGGGCGCAATTGCCAGCAAAAGCGGGCACGATGCGGGTCAAAGCGGGCGCTTTTGACAACCCTGTGTAAAATACTAAATAACCGATGTGGGACTAAATCCACCCCCTCAAAGACAAGCCAACATAAGGCAACTGGGGGCAGATCACCGTTGTCAATAGCGGCCGAACGCGGCGCGATCTCGGCGCGGAGCGGCCAAAAACAACAAAGCGCGACGCAGTGCTCCAACGCGGAGCGTTTGGAGAAAGCGGATGAAGCGGGCGCAATTGCCGGCAAAAGCGGGCGCGATGCGGGTCAAAGCGGGCGCTTTTGACAACCCTGTGTAAAATACTAAATTTCCCTTCATTTAAAACCGTTTTAAGGGTCATTTTTGTAATTTTCAAAACCCTAACTATTACTCTTCTCCACCAGAACCAAATACACAGCCACAAACTCAACTTCTTCATCGTACCAACAAAAAA
>Ga0228710_1008893_pt1 | contig 14205 bp, 8 predicted proteins | sample MedpolnodulmetaG_FD_177995 | JGI IMG/M metagenome (GOLD analysis project Ga0228710, IMG submission 177995) | Root nodule microbial communities from Medicago polymorpha collected in Santa Monica, California, United States - pink nodules | ecosystem: Host-associated > Plants > Roots > Nodule...
TTTGGTCGACAGATTGCAGCTGTTACGCTTGGTTGATGTCTCTGACCCCAAGCGAAATAGCCCTATCTCTTCTCGTTTTACTCTTATGTCGAATAGAACAATAGTTTTACACAAACAAACAATTTATACCCAAACACTTTAACGTGATGAATATTGTGAAAACACTTATGAAATACGCAACTCCCTGCGGATACGATCCTATTATACTTATGTGTAAATAGTTTTATGACATGTAAAAATCTTACATCAGTAAGTTTTCTCTATTTTGTACATAAACTAGGCATGTACTATGTGTTGGTCAGATTACACAAGATTCATTATATTTGCATTTTGATTTCTATTAAGGAAAAAAAATACCAGTTAATATCAGTTAATATTTCATCCACAAGAAAAGTAGTCAATCATCCAAAGCTTAATTGTGAATTAAGATCATAAAATGGCATTACATGTTACTACTGTTGGTTAAAATAATACCTCACATACAGTTGCCATTGATGTTGAACTCTCTGAATCCATGACATCTGAGTGGACACAAACAGCATATAGAAAACCATCTTAAGGAGGCAAAATAGCAAGAAGTGCCTTTTCAGCAAGTGTTCCCACTAAAGTAAAACGCTTTCTTCATTACCTTCTTCTTCAAGCAATCATTATCGGATGCTTCTCAATGTTCAAACTAGAAATAACTAAATCAAAAATCGATAAATATAATTTCGTTACTAAATAATACTAGCCATCAACTAATGAAATCAATATCAAGAGAGAAAGATAAACATATAGTTTAGCCTATTTCTCCATAATTATGTATATCTCCATCGATTAGTGATTACTAATCACTCACACTTATACTACTACTGGTAATCAATGTTCAAGTATTACTAATATTCTTTTTCCTTTGGTAACAGTGTCATACAATGAACCAGATTATAAAGGCCTAAAGGCATAGTAGCGTTGTTGATCTAATAACTAATTTACAGGGAAGAATTACAGTTATTATTAAACAATATTGACTAACTCTGGATGATCTACATTAAACTAATCAACATTTATTAGCTTGTAGCAGTTGCTAGTGATTCTGTTATTGCTTATTAGTAACCTTTTGTTTCTCTATAAAAAATACTCTAGTCTCATACAGTGGTCAAAACTCAATACTCATTATGCACAATCATTTAGTTTCTCTTCTAAGTTCTGATCTCAAACTTCAGTACTAAGTTCTGATCTCAAACTTCAATAATAAAAAGAATCTTTGTAACTTTGATTATATAGATATTCCCATTCAGAAACTTTGTCTGTCAAACATGCAAGTATTCATGTACCAACGAAGAAGCCGAATCAAGCGAATACTCTTCTGGTTCTACTTAACTGCATGGTTGAGCCTGCCAATATCAAATCATTCACAATCTCGTCAACTACTCTTCCGGTACTATTGGATATGTTTGGTTTAAGAAAATTCTAGTTAATTAATTTTCTTAAATAATTTGGAAACCTGTTTGGTGGATTTTCTCAATCATAAACCAAACATGTTTTCTTCAACCTCAGAATATTTTCCATTTAAGAAGAAAGAGAGGGTTATTAAACGTTATTTGCTCATCTATAGAGGTACCTAATTTACTACTTTGTATTGTATACTTCTATTTTTTCATTGGTTGTTGTTTTTATGTAGCATGCCTCTCGTTTATATGTGTTATTATTTTTTCTTTGTTTTATGGGTCAGGTGCGTGCCTCTCCAAAATTATAAGGCACCTCTATTCTTTTTATTGATGTGGTGTTTCTATAACATTTACCTGTTTATTCAATTCACCATTTTATTTATCAATTTTATTTTACATCATTAACATAACTCGCAAAATAGTGGAGAAATAAAGAGAGCGTTATGGAGAAATGACACCAAGAAAATGCAAAGCTGAAGAAATGGCAGCGACTATGTCTGGACGCCGGGAAGAGTAACTCGTTCATTGGTGAAGAGTTCAGGTTCCAAGTTTGTCGAGTTATCCAAGAAAGTAACAGAGTAAGAAGAAGATGAAGAAAAAAGCTGAAGTGAAAGGGAAAGGTAAAGAAGATTCTGCGGCTAAAGGTGAGAAAGCAGAAGAAGAAAACTCTAAGAACGTTCAAGAAGGTTTTGCAATTGAAGGTGAAATCTCTGTGAAGGTTCCAGAAGGTTCTGCGGTTGAAGGTGAGAAAGAGGAAGAAGAAAACTCTAAGAACGTTCAAGAAGGTTCTGTGGCTGAAGGTGAAACCTCTGAGGTTCTGCTGAAGACAACGAGAATGAGAAGGAGAATGATGCTCTTTGTGTCGATGTTATTGAGATAATGGAAGATGAAAGGCTTAAAGAAGAAACTTATTCCATTAATGTTTGATAATCGTTGTTTTAATGGAATCTATTTCTTCTTTAATCCTTTGATCTTTGGTTATCTTTATCATAACATCGACACAAATAGCATTGTCCTCTGTTCAGTCTCATTGTATTCAGCTGTACCTTCTCAGAGATTTCACCTTCAGCCACGTGACCTTCTTGAACGTTCTCGAGAGTTTTCTTCTTCTGCTTTCTCATCCTCAGCCGCAGAAACTTGTGGAACCGTCTCGGCGATTTCACCTTCAGCCACGAAACATTTTTTAACGTTCTTAGAGTTTTCTTCTCCGCTTTCTCACATTCAACCACAAAATCTTCTTGAATGATCTTAGAGTTTCTTCTTTCGCTTTCTCGCCGTCAGCTGCATAACCACCTTTACCTTTCCCACTTCACTTCAACTTTTTTCTCTATCTTCTTCTTACTCTATGAATTTCTCGGATTTGGTAACTCGACAAATTTGGAACCTGAACTCTTCGTCAATGAATGAGTTACTCTTCTCGGCATCGCCGACGTAGTCGCTGCCGTTTCTTCAACTTTCCGTTTTCTTGGTGCCGTTTCTCTAGCTAAAACGCTTTCTCTCTATATTTCTCCACGAGTTTGCTAGTTATTTCAATGATGTAATAAGAAAACTGATTAAAAATAAAATAATGCTAAACTGAATAAACAAATAAATGTTAGAGATACACAAACCAGATCAACAACAAATGGAGGTACATTATAATTTTCGAGAAGTACCAGAACAAGCAATATAACAAAGAAAGAATACCAACACATAAACGAAAGGCTCACTACGTAACAACGAATGAATACAAAAAATAAAAGTATACAATACAAATTGGTAGATTAGGTACCTCTATAGCTGGCCATCGAAACGATGCCACACTCCCTACAAACAGAAAGATTTAATAGTAAGTTTTCTGTATTTTGTACATAAGATAAGATGCCTTTCTTGTCCTTCTTCCTCACATGTCTTTTTACAAAACCTTTATTACCTTCTTCTTCAAGCAAGCATTATCGATAAATATAAATAGTTATAACAAAAAATTGATAAATATAACTTAATTACTAAAGAACACTAGCCATCAACTAATAAAATCAATATCAAGAGAGCAAAATAAACATATACTTTAGCCTAATACCTGGACTTCGTGAACAATCCAACGTCGTGTGGCGGAAGCCGGTGTGGCGGCTTATAGTGCTGAGAAGTGTCTTTACGATGCAATGAATATCGTTTTAACCTCTCAGCGGCTACTTTCTGAATTATGGTGTTATTGTTCACCAGGTTTGTTTGTGGTTTGCTTTTGTATCAGGGTTCTCTATTTATAAGAAGAGTTCACATATAAAAAAATACAAAATCTCCTTACAAGATTCTATCCAAAATTAAAACTACTTTTAATTTCACATATAAAAAAATATAAAATCTCCTTACAAGATTCAGTCAAAAATAAAAAACCATGAGCTAGGCCGAGTTTGAAACAACGAATATTATCTATACTATTTTATACTTCCTCAAAAAAATAAACCCTACTATTCTTTAATCTATCTATAATCTATAACTTATACAAAGAGAAAAAATGAGTTTAGACTGACTTTTTTCTTGCCTATTTTACCTTTTCTTTAACAATTTTATTTTTAATTTCCATCAAAATAGAACTATGTCACTGCATTAGGAGCAATAGTATATACTATATCTATACTATATCCGTCTTTCCGTTCTTTTTATTGCGCTAACGTTTGAAAATTATGAATGGTTTTGATTAAATATACTCATCTAATTTGTTACACGTCTTAAATGATAAAGAAAAAAAAACTAGACATATATATACTCATATCGTGTTTGTTACACTTTTATTTTAATATTTGAATTTACTCTTGTCTTTGTATTGAAAGTTTGGGCTAACTTTTTTTTTTATTACCTATTTTAATCAGTTTTATTATTTTCCAAAACATTGATCAACTTTTTTTTTACCTATTTCTCCACTATTTTAGATGAGTATATTTATTTTTTATTAGTAAACTGATTAATCAGTTAAAACACGGATTAATCGGTCGAACCATGTTTTATATTGTAGTTTTATTTGTGTTAAGGTTACAAATAAATTTAGATTAATAAAACTAACACAAATAAAACTACTAAAATTGTTATTTTGGATGAAAATAATACAGTCTTTAATTTCGTTAGTTAAATTTTTCGACATTATTATTTTATCCCCACCAAAATGTTAGTGCCGGATATGCCCCTGCATCGAACATGCCTAGTTTGAAATGAAGTCTCTGAAAGGGAGCAGATTCATGTTGCTTGATGAAAAAGTCGGTCAATAGATTCATATAGATGATAGGAAGAAAATGGAAAAAATGTGCTTGTAACTTCTCACGAACTAATGCGACAATCACTGTCGATATGCTTGGTGAGTTCATGAAATGTAGGATCAAAATCAATGTGCATATCAGATCAACTATCACAATAAAGAAGTGTCGGAGAAGTAAATGGAACTTGAAGATCCTGCCACAAATAGGTGAGCCACTAAATGTCACGTGTAGCATAGCAACTAGGGCTCAATACTCCGCTTCTGGGGACGATTTTGATACAGGGAATTGCTACATATTAGATCGTCACGAAATGAGTGAATCGCCTAAAAAGATACAAAAGCCATTGATTGATTTTCTAAATGACGGACAATCGGACATGTAGCCCAATGAGAGTCACTGAAAGCTTTGAGATGCATAAAACATGATGCAGGAGCAGGAAAGAAAAGGCATTAGACCAAGAGAACCTTTGATGTATCTTAATTATCTAGTAGAATTTTGATAATGAGTGTGTGGGGTTAACCATGTGTTAGCTTATAAACTGGAATGCAAAACACATGTCTGGTCTAGTAGTCCTAAGATATAGGAGTTTTCCCACAAGTCTTTTGTATTCAGAAGGATAGTGATATGGAATAAGATTGGGATCATGCAGTTTGTGATAATCCATACCAAGAGGAGTATAACACAACTTTGCAGCAAGTAGCCTAGTATCATTAAAAATATCTAAATCATATTTCCTTTGATTCAGAATGATACATTTGTGAGGTCGAGCCAATTCCAAACCAACAATGTATTTCAAGGAGCCGAAGTCCTTAATTTTGAATTTGTCATCAAGAAGGAGTTTAATTGAATCTATATATGAAATGGATGTTCCTGTGAGCATGACATCATCTACATAAACCATCGGCGTTGTAAAGATAGTAGAAGTTCTTCTTATGAATAAGGAATGACGCGATTTGGATTGAATGAAACCAGTTGAGATTAGAAAACTAAATAGTTAGGAGAACCATTGGTGACTTGCTTGTTTTAAACCATAAGAGATTTCAGTAATCTGCAAACTTGACTAGGATTTGAGGAAGTGACACCAAGAGGAAGCTTTGTATAAACCTCTTCATTATTGTTGTGTGTATCCCTTTGCTACTAATCAGGCTTTGTAATGTTCTATTGAACTATTAACATGGTATTTGATCTTGTAAATCTATCTGCAACTAATAGGTACCTTACCATAAGGCAAATCTCTCAAAATCCAAGTTTTATTATTTCAAGTGCGTTCAATTAAGTGTTTATAGCCTTAATCCAATCTTTGGATGTTGCAACTTGAGTACGAGTAGGTTCGAACAAATGCAAAATGGCTAGGATGAGGTGTTTACGAGAAGAAGAGATGTAATGATGAGAGAACATAAGAAATGGGATATTGAATGGACTTGCTTGATTGAGATTTTGATTGACCTACTGATTTGTCAATGTTTCAATTAAAATTTCTGAGATATGCAGGAGCTCAATGAGTTGTAGAAGAATATAGCTACAATCTGTACTAGATAGAATGAGAAGGGGGGTATTTTACTAACATCAAATAAGTTTCCCTTCTGCATACATTTTAATATTTCAAGTTTAGCATTAAAAAAACGTCGTGACAAAAACAGTTTTGTTTATTTGTTTCTTTGAAATCCTTTAAAGATGATGACTTATAGCAAAATTCCATTATAAGAAATATACCCTTCACATATGTTTTTTTTTTTTAGAAGCTATACTTCAGCATATGTTATCTAATCATCGTCTCTTGATTACATCTAGAGCATACATACGCTCCTATTCTCAACACAACATGACAATATTTTTTTTCTTTAAAGGAAGTAAACAAACTCTTCCAAATATCAAATATTGTGCATGACCCAGAAATATAGAGGGTTTTTTCTTAGATATGTTTGGATGAAGGTTTTTTTCTTTCCGTTTTTTGTTACAAGGATGAAGGGTTTTGAAAGGGAAGAGAAAAGAGAACTTACTTTTTTTTTTTATAATTCATGACACTATTAAATACATTTTTTTGACAGAAAACACTATTAAATACATGTTAGAATGAATTAAGTGTAGTTGACATGTTATATGATCATTTATGATAATATTCTTAAAAAAAAAAAATCAAATATATATTGAAATATAAACTCAGTCCTCCAAAATTCTCTCCTGTAAAACCGTATAAAACTCAACTCCAGATGTAAAACCCTATAAAACCCAACCCCAGAATATAGGCTCAAAATTATAGGAATAGATGGAGTTATTTGCGGTAACTGGCTATAAAGTCACACTACCGATAAACTGGATATTACAAATGTGGATTTGGGGATATTATTTACTAGTTCCTTGCCGGAGAAGTGACCATAACGCTTATTTTTAGGAAAGCCGAATGCACAAAACACCACAACTCAGAGAAACTATTGCTGCATGTATCCCACCAAAAAAATTATAATAACTTTTAACATATAAAAAAAGAGCAAGAGAGATGTGCAGCACTGTGGTGACCAAATTGCAATTCGCGTGAATCATATTACCATTATTATTAATAAATAGCATCTATTCTACAACAGTTTGGCAGTTATTTATTTGGTTTCCTTTTGTATACTAGCATCTCCTTGGTCTCTAATATGAACCTATGATGTTTGAGTGCCCAGAAGATATTAGTCAAGCATAGTTTTGGCAAAGCTCATCACAGCTTAGATCTTGTAATTTTCTCATCGAATACAATCATCACCTTCCCTATAGCCTTCCTATCTCTGATGGCAGTGAAGGCGAGGTTGGCCTGCAACAATAAGAAATTGTTTACATCATCATATAGTACTAGTCCTCATTGAAAATCAATGGAGCATACAAACAAATAGGCAAATGATACAAATTTCTGACTACTAGTTTCAACTCTCAAAAAGATATATGTATAGATGATAATTCCAACTGTTATAATGAGCCAATTATACAGTATATCAAATTTAAACTAAAAAAATAGGGAATAAAATAAATAAAACCAACAAAATCCATAAAATATCCACCAAAATTTCAAAAACTAATGAGAATAGAAGGATATATAAAGTTAATCGTATTTACTAATGCCCGTTGGTCATTGATGCCACAAGTTACAACTAGCATATCACGTATTTAGATAAATGATTTGTCATCTTCAAGTCTAAATTGCAAGAATATGTTTTAATCTTTCCTACTTTCCCACCCAAACTACTCACTTATTTTAACCTGGTCAAATAGAACCCCAAGAAAATGAACATTGAACTAAATATTATGACACTCCTATTACTTCAGTGCAGCACTAAACCTGAACAAGGTCAGTAAACATGCTGATTTATCCCAAAAAAAAAAAGATATAGTAAAAAGTGAACTATCTGAAGCAATAATTTCCTTTAAAGAGTTACACCAGTAGTGAAATCTCTTTTAACAAATAGTTCAAATCTTGAATGTACGTTGAATTATAGAAAAGAGAAAGAAATACACAAATTATTAGAACGGAAAAGACAAGGGATTTACTGACCTCTGACAGGCCGTAAGAATGAGAAATGTGAACGGAAATCAAGCCTTTTGCCAACCAAGACAGTAGCTCCTTGAGAGAATCTTCAAGAACAGCTGGGCGGTGTATTTTGTAACTACCCCAATAAAGACCATGTACCGTCCAATTCTGCCACAGAGATTTTAACAAACAGAAAGGAACAATAAGCAATGATTACTTCCGGCCATAGCAGAATTAACGTAAGAGGAGTGCTATGGACACTCTCTCTAACACTCATTCTCTTATTGGATGAAATCCATGTGGGTATCACACTTAGAAAATGGATCCCACATAAAGTGGTATGGGTTTCACTCAACAAGAGAGTGAGTGTTAGAGAGAGTGTTCCTAGCATTTCTCTTAACATAAATATGCAATGTTGGCAAGGGAAAAAAAGCAGCCAACAACAGTTTGCAGATCCAAAGATCTCACTAGTTTAGTTGGGCTAATATTAATATTTTCAGCCATTAGAGTATTGTAGCGATTTAATCACAATGCTGTTTATGTATGTAGTTTAAATTAGGTTCGAATCAAGGATTTAGTCATATGTATGAGGCAACAGCCTTTTCTTTTATTTATAAGGGCTTTTACATTGCTTTTCAGGGTTGATTATTTGTATTGTCAAACAAATACTGAATCAAGATGAGAGAATCCTACCAACCTAGGTATTCAATATGTTTCTTAGATACCGTGGTCTTCTTTCCTTTATTGTCTAATGTAGTCTTAAACTTATGTCATTGATTAGAGAACACTTTCTGTAAATCCAGCCAGATAACTTAAAATTCCCCAGTCTCAGCTCTCGGTTTCATCCTTTTTCATTATATACCAAATATGTATGTGTGTGTAGATATATATCACAACCTTGGAATACACCCATAGGTCAGTTGTTTAGTGATGAGATAGAAAAGGACTGCAACACTGGCATTTGGTTTGGCTTTTGGTTTTATGCTGCTTTAGATACATAACATAAAGTAATGGTAGTATTGAAGCAGGAATTTTCAGCTTCACTAACTGAAAGGAAAGCAAATTAATTCACAGTTCAACATGTTGCAATAATACATGCAAGCTGTTAGTCTTTCCAAGGTTAGTTAGGGCAGCCAAAATCTAGCAAACTGTGAAGCGGCAGCTTTTAAACTTATGTTGTATATATTGTTTAGTACATATCTATTTTAAACTTCTCTTTGACAATTCAAAACCACCATGTTTAGCACATATCTACATATCTATTTACTTATATAAACTGTCTACAATCAGTATAGCATTTCCTGCTCAAAATTCTCTTCCCATTTATATCATTTTTTGTTACATTAATCACTTCCCTGTATATTTTTCAGCATTGATTTTCACTTGACAGTGGCGTATAATTTTTTCTTTTTCTTTACTTTTGTTTCGTAGCATATTAAACGCCCTGGTCAGCAAATCAACAATGACCAAAAAGAAGCAACATTAAAATAAATGCACAATTGTATGGGTATGCTAGCCCTATTACGGGTGCATGTAACTGATGACATTATTTCGGAAGTGGGATATCTAGCTGTTTACCAAACAGCAACAGTCATGGTATAGTATCAATCATTGAAAAGAAGAAAGAAGAGATTAAATCAATGTTGATGAGAAATTGTCATATGTGCTCCCTCACTATCCCTTCTCAATTAATTCCAAATTGATTATCATAGAATGTGATTTTAAATTCAAAATCTATGTGAATAAAGCATGATCAGATCAAGCAACAAGCAATCAGGTATGAAGTTATTTAGTGATCAAGCAAGACAAGATAATAGCATAGTCCAAAACCTATTCCTGATGTACCTTAACAAGAGCTATGTTAGCAGGGATGACAGGAATTTCTCCACTTGCAAACCCAATTATTAGAATGTTTGCTCCCCATTTCAGAAGTCGCAAAGATTCTTTCATGAGCTTGCCTCCTACTGGGTCATACAGGACATCAATCCCTTTAAGCCTTTTGACCTTAAGGAACTCTTTCACACTCTCAGTCACATTTTCATTACCCAAGTCCACCACATGATCAACACCCATTGATTTCAAGAGCTGCACCTTTTCAGCTCCCCTAAAACCATATTATGAAACAAGAAATACTCAACTCCAACTTTCCATGGGATGCCAAGTTAGATATTAAAATGTGGAAATCTAGAGCATGTTTGTATAAACTTTTCAAAAAACACCCATTGAAAAAAGAAATGTTAAAAGAATCGTGCATAACTGTGTGTATTTAAAAAAAAGTTTCTTGTTATTTAAGTTGAAACTAACTTACTCATCTCAATTTTTTCAGAAACTCATTTAACCTATTAATAAAACAACTATAACTTTACAAAGACTTTTGTGTAAAGAAAGATCAATAAATTCATTTTAGCTAAGCGTACGTTTGGTGGTGGAATATGTATTATTGCGTTCCGATGTGATTACACCGTGAAAATTAAGAAGCTACAAATCGTAGCAGTTGCTAAATGTGACATGAATGCAAACATAGGCTAAGAAGCTCATGGGAGCTAGAAGCTAATCCAAAATGTACCCTGCTCAAAGGCATAATGGCATTATGCACACAATACAAAAGCAGAAGAGTACCTAGCAACAGCAATGACAATAGCACCACATGCTTTTCCAATTTGCACAGCTGCAAGACCCACACCTCCTGCTGCACCCAAGACTAGCAATGCCTACAAACAATTGCACAACCCACTTAACCCCACCAACAAACAGAACAATACATACATTGCCAAACAACAAGAAGTGAAACAACACTAGATCATACCTGACCGGATTTCAACTGAGCTCTATGAACAAGCGCAACATGTGAAGTGCCAAATGCCACAGCCAGTGCTCCAGCAGCAACCAAATCACAACCCTCCGGCACGCGAAACCTTCAAATTCAAATAATTTACAAATGTGACCTGACAAAATAAAATTTTAAATACATACTCGTTTGGATTTGCTTTTGGCTCCCAGAAGTGATTCTAAAGACTTGAGATTGATTTTTGTATGTTTGGGAGTTCTCGACTAGAATCAATTGTAACTTAAATAATGTTTCCTTCCAAATGTGATTTTTAAGCTCACATCCATCGTATCTGACACCGTATATGTTTATCTCTATCTCTCGTGCTTTTTATCTTCTACAATTTACAAGCATTTCAAAAGTACATGCAAAATCCAAATGACATCAAAATGTTGGTGTCAAAACATCATGTAACTAAATCTAAATCTAAATCATGTTAACATAAAATCACTTTTAACTAAAAATCAATTCTACAAATTAAAATCAATCAAAATCAAATTTTGCAACCACAGAACCAAACACACAAACTAAACAAACACGAAGAGGAGTATCGGAATCTCACAATTGGGTCTGATCAACAACTACATACTGAGCATAAGATCCAAGAGCAGCAAATGAACAAACAGGATCCCCAACACGGAAATTGGTAACATTGGAACCAACGGAATCAACGAAGCCTGAAAAATCGGATCCAGGAATGAATGGCAAAGGGGGTTTCTCCTGGTACTTGCCGAGAATCTGCAAGTAATTAGCGAAATTCAAGCTTGTGGCTTTGATCCTAACTCTAACCGATGTAGGAGAATCCAATTGAGGGATTGGGTGATTCTTTGATATGATTATTGGGCTGTTTTCGTCTTCAACGCTCACCGTAGGGTCACCCAATTTTCTGCACAAAAGTGCTTCCATTTCAACGCGCGTTTTGTTCCCTCCGATTCTGTTATGTAATGTAATGAAACTGTGCAACGCCACAACCATACGCTGGTAAGGAAGTACTCATCTTCTGAACGGTCGACTAATTTTATTATTTTTTGGATAACTACGGTCAATTTTTTTATAATATTTGATTAATAATATTATTGTTTTTTATATAAAAATATACAACCATATTCATTTATTTAAATTGATAGAGTAATCAAACAATTGAATTCAAATGGTTAATGAGTTCCACTAATAAATTGTTCAGAAAAACTTGAATTTGATTCATGTGTTGAACAATTTTTTGTCATACTTTACTAGTACTCAGATGAGTGACGAAATCACGAAGAAAAAACATATGTCTATGTGAAAATAATCTATTTAGATTAAAATAAAGAGAAAAAGATGATGAGGGATGATTTAGAGTAAAAAAATTGATCCAAAATCACTCTCACAAGAAAGAAGATGAAAGAGAGAACCTAAAGCCAACTTGTTTTGACGTTTTCTTTTTTAATTTTTGTTTTGTCAAATTACTTCTATTTAATGAAATAATTTTTTTCCCGAACCATTTGATGTAATTGTATTCAAAACACTATCATAAACGGATATTCAACACATTTTTCAATCATGAGAAAAATAACGAGGACGATGTATGGATTTGAGAGCTTAATAATAATTATCTGTTGTTTTCGGTTAAAGAAACTCATGAATTGATATCAAATCTTGAAGTTGTGGATGATTTTCTAAATGATTGTCTTTCAACTAAAATTAGTTTAATCCGTAAAGGAGTGCAAGCAAACTTTAACATCGCCTCTATGTGTGGAAAAACGTACTTTTAATTAACGGTTTAAGGGTGATTAATGCACCATTTTATGGGTTTCTCCAAAGAGTTTTGTTACCAACACTCTCTTATTGGTTTAAATCATTGTGAGTCTACACTTTGAAAACAGAACCCACAAAAAATGGTGGAAGATACATGAATTCCATCCAATAAAGGAGTGAGTATTAGAGAGAGTGGTTTAAAAGTGAGTATTGTTAGCATTCCTCTTCTCTAAATCTTATTAATTAATTAATTAATTTTCTTTTTCTTAAAAACTGTCTCTCTCTCATGCCTCCTCCGTTTTGTTTCGTTCTCCCTCTCCTTACTCTCTTTCTCCTTCAAATTTGAAAACCCCTATTAACGTCACTTTCTCCTTCAAATTTGCAAAAGTTTATCAAGGATATGGCAAGTGAAAAAGAACCTATCATTTGTACTCATATAGTTAGTTGTTGTTTTTTTGTTCTCGACACATATGTTGTACTCATATAATATTACATTGGTTAGTGCAGTTTGAGGGATCTTAATCTTTTATGAAAGTTTAGTTAATTGAGCCCAGTTTTGGAATGTAAGTAATATACATTAGCCAATTCAAAAGAAAAGAAGAATTATAATGTGAAAGTTTGTATTTAGAGTTTAGTAAATTAAAGTGGCAAAATACATTTCTTGAAGATCATATTTGATTTGAAACTTTGTTTCAGTGTTGGTAGCTATTCTGTGTGGTAAACGAAAACCCCCAACAAATAAATTCAGCCCAATAAACAAAATGAATGACCAAAAGAATAAACACGGAGGAGGAAAATTTTGCAGCATAAGAAACTGAAGTGAAATTAATTTACTAACCGGAGAGAGTAAGCAGAGGGAGAACGAAACAGAATGGAGGGGAGAGAGAGAGTTTTAAAGAAAAGAAAAATTAATTGATTAATTAATAAGATTTGGAGAAACTCATAAAACATCCATTAATCATCCTTTATCGTGTGCAATCTTGCCCAAGTTAAAAACTCTTAAATTAAATATCCAAGCTTGGTTTTTTGATTGTTAGGTTGCTAGAAAATCATGGTCAAGTGCACTATCTTGATTAGGAATAAGTTGTGCATTGAGAATTGACACATTTTGTCATGTGGTGTAATTTATAGGTTTGGTATCTCATGGAAAGAAATTAAGATTATCTTTATTTGATTTAATTTGTTAGCTTGTGTATGACCAATATACAATTGGTAGTTTTGTACGGTACACTCACAAATTAAATAATACTAAAGATATTAACTAATGATAGAAAATAATTATTTTAAAAAAAAAACAACGCATTCAGCTATTAATTTAAAGGCCGGGTGAACGGAAACATTTGAATTTTCAAATGTATCATAGAAATGGTCCTCTCAATTAACATTTTGGAGGATGGATCTTTTTTTTTTTTTTTTGTAGTGGCCGGGGTTTGAACACCGGACCTTACATATTTTTTTTTTTTTTAAACCCTTCGGTTT
>Ga0228710_1008894_pt1 | contig 14205 bp, 3 predicted proteins | sample MedpolnodulmetaG_FD_177995 | JGI IMG/M metagenome (GOLD analysis project Ga0228710, IMG submission 177995) | Root nodule microbial communities from Medicago polymorpha collected in Santa Monica, California, United States - pink nodules | ecosystem: Host-associated > Plants > Roots > Nodule...
ATTTAATTATTAATTTAAATATATATATATATATATATATATATATATTCATGTGGAAAAACAGAAAGTTGTTTTTTTGTTTAGGGAAAAAAATGGTGGAAATTTTGAATTTTCACATCTCACTTCATGAGACCAAAGACGGCTTAGATATGCGATAAAGCCTTCGACGCTACCAACGCCGTTGGATATCCCTTTCATCGGACAATTGTTTATGAATAGGGGTGGAAATAGGTCGGGTCGAGCCGGAGTTTGCTTAAATAGGTCAGACCTAGTTGAAAAAACTTAAGTCTAAATGTGGCCTATTAGCATGTCAAAGACTTTATTTTAAGTTTAGCATGACCTTTTTAAATGTCAACTCTAGCCTATTAGCCTATCTTAAAGCCTAATTTATACTAAAAAATTTAAATAGAATATTTAACCTGTTTATAAAAAGGTTAATAAACATATTTTTAAAAGGCTAATAGATCGATAAAATTTTGTAAAGCATGTACATCCATTTTCTTCCACTTTATAAGCATATATTGCATTTATATCTAATATTTTTTTTTAGAACTTGTACATCTATTTTGTAGAGGTTAATAAACGTGTATTGCATAGATTTAATCTATTGCCTTTATCTTTGTTGTAATAGGGTTCCTTTCCTTACTTTGTGAGTTGAAATAAGATAAGAATGACAATAATAAGAGATTAATAGGGTAATACTCAAAAGTATGTGTACTCATTAGAGTTGAAATAATAGGGTAATACCAAGAGTTTTAAACTCATTGAAAATGCAAAAATATAGATAAATTGTGGTGTTGAAAATTCGAAGTAACCAAAAATTTATTAATATAATGGAGTATATATAATTACACATATATGATTTGGCCTGGAGTGGTAGGCCTAGTAGGTTTTTCTATAAGTTTTAGTATGGCCTATTTAAATTGACGAGCTTTTTAAAAGGTTTGAGCCTAACCTTTTTCTATAACTTTATTTATAAAAAAAAACATTTTAGCTATATATAATAAATAGACTAATTGACTAATAAGAAAATGATAATAAGTTGCATATATAACTGTTTAACCCGTAACTAATTAAGTTGTTTGTCGTGTATGACATAAAGTCGAATTAAGGGACAACCGAATTCCTTTCAGCTGAATGAAAGATACTCGAATCTAAAACATCGGAACACAAGATAGATGAGTATTTCTCCAGTCTAGTGTTAGAATCAGTTAAACTTGAATGAAATTTGACAATTCGGTGATTTACTCGTGTTTCGTGCTAATAACGCCACAAACCGAAGCGAATATTCACAAAAAGGCATGTTCCAAAAGAAATATGAACGGGCGAATGAAAGAAATAGGAAAACACCACAAAAGAAAAGGAAGCAAGTTGAACATGGTTGCCACATTCTTATTAGATTAAAAAATGAAGGTGACAGAGGAACAAATCCATCCAAAGATGAATCATATCCTTAACAATTATACTTAGATTTAATTAAAAGAGATTCATTTAGAAAATAAGCAATCTACTACCGTTATTGTTCGGATGGTAGGCAAGATAGTCAAACCTATACCTCCACCTAGAGATTAGGTCATCTGATAGTTGAAAAACATTAAGAGTGAAACATATACAAGTTAAATCAGACACTTGAATCATAAACTGAATAAAACTTTATTAATTGAATCCAACAAATAAGTAGAGGCTCATTGTGGTACCCTAGTCAAGATAGATTTAGTTATACATTGTAACCGACATCATTACAAAATAATAGAAAAATACACCCTAGAGAGAACAATAAGGGAAGAAAGCCATTTTTTTAAAGCTCTGAATCTTGACCCTTGCCTTGTACCACTTGCTTTTTGAATGAATAAAAGTGTGTGCAGGAGTCTCTATTTATAGTGCATCATAACTTAGGGTTTAAGAGATGAGAACTAAGCTTTTTCCTCTGGTCTTATTTAGAAAACAAGCAAAATTAACATTTCGCCCGCAGTCGTGCGCATGAGCGCACAACACCACACACATGGGGGAACAGGGCAGCAACCAAGGTTATCCCATATGCAGGGGCGCGTGGCTCATGCGCAGAGGCGCATGAGGCAGTAACCTGGGTGCGAATTTTCAGTTGTCGTCCCTTTTTCGAGCGTTCTTCTGTCTTGAAATATCTTGGAACATAGAATGAATTTCCCCCTATTTGTATTTACTTCAAAAACCTTTTAAGAATCATTGATCCTCAATCTTCATATCCCTTGATCCTTCATGTGATGTCTTCTTTTGCTGATTTTCATGATTTCTCGCTAAAAAGACTCAAAACACTTATGGAGTTGCATGATTTATGATAACAATGAATTACAACGACTCAAATAAAAACACTATTAATTGTTCCTCAAACCATGGACAACTCCTCTAAATGTCCTCTTATTGGTCTTCGAATACAAATAAAATAACTAAAAACATACCTAAAATAGCATATAATGCTCCGTCATCTCTGATCTATCATTACAAGGTAAATCATTCGGGCTCTAGATTGCGGCCGAAGACGAGACTAAGAAGGTAGTGCATTACCGTCTCGAATCTTGAATGATGATGAGACCACGTATAATCCTATTGGGAAATTATGTTTATGATTATTTTGATAAACAAACTATGATAAAAGATCAAAATAGAAAGAAAAAAAATTGAAAAGTTCTTGGAGGTAAATATAATATAAATTGTTATCGTTGGTGGATACGAGTTAAACTCAATCATTCGTAACACTGGCTCAGTTGACAATGTTAACATTGGTAGGTTTGACAACTTCACCCGAACTTTGCAGTTGTGCATACTAGGTTAGATAGTTCTTCTTATTTCGTCTACAAAACAATGAAGATAAATAAAAAATACTCCATCAACATGTTTATTTATTTACAAATTTTTAAATAAAGATTCAACAAATTTTGGTAAAATATTTTTATTCTTCGCCCCTCTCTTTAGACATAAATTTATACACATTTTATGATAAGAAATGATATTTATACAACTATTTTAAAATAATTTTTAAATAACAAAAGCAATAGAGAGAATAAAAAAAGATAAGAATATGGAAAAAAAATTGTCAAAATAAATGGGGTCTCAAAGTTTAAAGTTTGATAAAAGATAAATAAAATCTAAATAAAGATTCTTTATCCAAGAAAGAATTTGGATCTAACAAATTATTTGTCAGTATCCGAAATTTATTAATCATTTGATCACACTCACTTTTTTTTTTTTGTTGAAATAATTTGATCTCACTCACTTATTTTTCTTCATATATACTTCAACATCTAAAAATGAAAAAGCAAATTACAATTTAATTAATAATGATTACGGTATATGATAAGAGTAATGATATTTATACAACTATTTTAAAATAATTTTTAAATAATGTTTTCTTTTATCTTCTCTTGCGACAAAAGCAATAAGAGAATAAAAAACAATTAGAATATAGAAGAAAGTTGTCCTAAAAGTTATTTTAAAATAGTTGTATAAAAACATTTCTTACGAAGCCCCTCCATGTTTTTTTTTTGTCAGGTAGTCTGTTGGCTAAATTCACCTTATAAGGTGTGGGGTGTCCGGGGTCCCCCGACCCCTATATATAATAATGCATTGTCCTACCAACCAAACTATGCTCAGGGGACATATTTTTACTTACATAAAATATTGAATCCGAAGCAACTTGAACATATCTCAAAATTTATTTTGAAGCAAAACATATCCATATCAACTAGTAATAAAATTACATGTTCCTCAATTCACAAAGACGCCTTTATCCTTTTCCAATGGCTTTGGCTATAGTTTATTTTTTTATTTAAAAAAAGGCTTTGGCTCGATTATAAAAATTTGTATCCTTCAATCAATTCAACAAGAAAAAGGAATATTATATTAGAAGGGTATTATTCTATTACAAGAGGGATACAAATCAAAACAAATATAATATTCTGACACTAAGAAAAGCAAGCTCCATATTTTATTATATTAAGAATTAAATAAAGCAAATAAAAGTACGCATTATTGAAAACTGTATTGTTATTCAAATATAGAATGCATGAACAAGTTCTATTTCTTAAGGCATAAAACAAATCATTCAATTATAAAATTTAAAAAAGAATTAATAAAAGCATACTTCATCGGCTTTTCAACATTATTTTAAGGGTTTTGTTGACGAGTATCTTCGGAGCACTCTTTAAGCATACTAAAGTAATTATTCTTTCAAAATTTAAAAGTTTTCAATTTTCAATACACTGATAACACAAACTTTAATAAAAAGTTACTATTTTAAGTCGTTAACCAGTGTTTCGGAAGCACTAGTTACCATTTTCCTTATTTTAAATATATTTGAAACGTCAGGAGAGGGATCTACCCCACTTCCACTTGTCCTATACTATACATTAATTATTACTAATGCCCCATGATTAAAATAAAAGTAATCTAGTTTATACGATTTGGTCATTGATTAATGGTTCAATCTACCTGCACATGACCAATCGTGACTTGAATCTTAATATAATAATTCTTTATTAAACTGGCTTATTGAGTTTATTGTATATATTTTGACCTTAAGCAAGTTTTCTTGTATGTGTATGTAAGTCCATATATTAATATTAATGAATGAAAAGGATTAATCCAGTTGACATGCGAAGTTGAATCCGATGCACTTTGTAAATATGAAGTTCAACTCTCGTTATCAATGTGATAATTTCAATAACATTTATCATGTAAATAATGTTCTGAACCTACAAGTCATCAAACTTGATTTACCTAATCTTGTTTACATAAGAAAATATTGATGAACATGCACAAGTGATGATGATAAGAATAATAAATATATTAGTGGGTTGAGACAAACCCACTCATCCAATTTAAAATTAAATTAAGAAAGACATCTAATCTTTGATTAATTTTTAAAAAATGTGTTGGATTCAAATTGTCTTCAAAAGAACAGTAGCAAAATTATTAATTTAATCTGAATTTATCAGTTGAAGTGGCAAGCATTTGTTGTTCCACGATGAAGTATTGAAGTTGCATTCCTTGAATACCGAATTCCGGGAATGTGAATTTGTTTGGTTGCTAATCGTGAGATCGATATGATCCAAAATTATAATATTTTAATTATTTGTAAGGGAATATAATATTTTAATTAGACTGCGAATACGAGGCTACTAATATTTTTTTTTCAATTATTATAGTACTAATTATTAAATACTCGATCACCAAAGAAACATATTTAAATACTCATATCTCATTTACCAACAACGAGTTGATTAAAGTGGTAAGAGAAACAATGAGTTGGTCGAAGTGGTAAGAGATTTAAATCTTTTAGTAGATAATTAAAAGTTCGATTTTTAGGTTATAGGAAAAAATTCGATTACTGAAGAGTTCATCTTAAGTATTTTATAAAGATTAATCATTATTAAACGACAATAAAAGCTTCGTATCAATACGTAACTCAACAAAATACTCAATCAATACTCAGGTCTCAATTGTTTTTAAGAAAAAAGTTCTGATTGCCTTTTTTTAATATTTTATTTTAGGTTGAGTTTAGTATGAAGAAAGTAATTTAAATGATTAAATAACATTTCTGTCGCAAGCTGTACAATGGAACACTCTAGTCTCTAGATCAATATTCAAAGTTCAAACACTGTTAGGTGTATGACTTTAAATTTATTAATAGTTTAAAGTACATTTAACAAGGTTTTCTTGTGGTAGAAGAATCTCATTTTTTCTCTCTCTCTCTCTCTCTATATATATATATATATTTTAATTTATTAAGTTCATTGCAGCAACAACTCAACCGGAATGGTCAGGATATGGGATTGAATATTGTCGCCATAATTTTTCTACAAAGCATATTATTTTAGGCATGCAAACGATACTTTATGATGTGCTTTTTTACTATAAAATGAAAACAACCAACTTCGAATTATAAAATGAAAACAATCAATACAAACGATACAAACATCCCTAACATAAAAAAGCAAAAATAAATCAAGCAAATGAAAAATAATATCAACATGAATTTCCTCATAAAGATCGAAGAAACCCTCATTAGTCATTAGCAAGTAAATTCAAACATTTGTTTGGAGATTATTGAAGAATCGCCTTTCCACAAAAAACAATTTGATAAGGCATGAGATTATTCAACCATATATGAATGTATGTGCAGGAGGATGTGGCTTGGGATTTAATCCGACATTAATCTAGTATTCATTTTGTTACTCCATCTCTTTAGACTGATCATTTGTTACAATTTACATCATTGGGTGGTTATTCTAGAAAAATAAGATCATGTATGTACATTATATGGCTTGCCTGTGTTTGTTAAAGAAAGGAATCATCGTTGCTTTAGACAAAAGGATGAAACGACGGCTAAATTGCTTGATAAGGTTAAAATAAATCTGTCATTTTGTTTGATGAAAGCTCATAGTCCTTGATTAATGTTCGATATTAATCATTGGTGGACTAATCCTTTAATGTTTATGGGATTAACCACATAGCGGTTTTTTTCCTTCCTGTTTTTATCATGGATGGCTTGGGGTAAATAACTTTTGTTGGGGTTGTCTTATTGTGCTAGAGAGAGATGATTTAGTTACAATATCTCATTTTACCTTAAAGATCAATGATACTCAAAAATAATATTTTTCTTAAAACTCTTAACAAATATATGTAAAAAATAAATTAAATTTATACTGTAAAAAAACACAAAGTAGTTTGACAAGAAATAGTCATGTCATGATTGGTATTGGTATATACAATAGTAGGTAGAAAATTATCAAAATTTTAGGGAGGGAATGACTTCAGGAGATGAGGAGGGAAAGTAATCTCCACACTTTATTATCAAAACAGAAAGCTTATTATAAACATGTTCTTGATTTCAGAACTTATAACTATTCTCAAAAGATAAAGATTTAGAGAAATTTTCAATTCCCTCCAAAACTCCTTGAAGTCTTCTTCTCCCAATTTATTTTTCAAAGTTTTCTCAAATTTGGAGTGTTTAGTCTCTTAAAGAGAAATGAACCCATACAAGGTGAATGTCTATTCTATGTCGTTATTCCCTTTTCTACTACTCCCATTCTCCTCAAAGTTTTTTCATCTCTTTCACTTCTAGAAGATTGCTTTAGTGCCCCCTAATTGCTCAACCTATTGAAACGTATCTTCCGACGGAAATCTTTTTGCTTACAGAACTGATCAGAAGCTAGCCTATGATTGGGGTTTTCCCTAAATTTTGAGCAATGCAGAAGGCCTATGAAGCAACTATGTCACTTCTACCACCAAAATAAAGTCTTATTGACCAGCAGCAAGATTTTTCAGCACAATTAAATTCTCGTACCCCTACTTGGGAGCTGACCATCAACATTAGTCGTTCTAGTGGAATAATACACGCAAAATTGAGTTCACTAGAACGGCTATAGTTGATGGTCAATAATAAACATTCCCTTTTGACATAAAAAAAACAGAGTAATTCCTCTTTGTTTAGTCTTTTATGTATGATTTACACTCTTTTAACTCCATTCATCATAACCTTTTTGTGTACCCAATAAAGGAGGAATGAAAACAGAGCAATTTTTCCAACGGTAGGTCATTCTTGACATCTCACTCTTTTAATTTTTTTGAAGCATTTTGTTCAATACTTCACTTCAACACCCATATTTGCTCAAAACACAGAAGTCCTGAACTAAATAAACTTGTTAAACAAAACAAAAATATGGCATATACAGATCGCTTCCGCACACCCAAAAGAAATCATAAGGATCTCAATATCTCAAAATTTCACAAAATTAACATTTCTACGCTATAGGAATAGGAGTCTAATTCCAATGATGCAATTGTGAAGAAATCCCAAATTGCACACATGAACTCACCTTTTCAATTTGAAAAAGCATATATTTAACAGAAAAAGTTGTCTTCCGTATAACAAATAAACAAATGCATCAATAAACAAACTTAGCTTATATCAACAACAACTAAAAAAAACTTGGCAAAGTAAATACAATTTGACCTTCTCTAGATAGAACTCAAGTAAGATTACTTTTTTTGTATCAAAGGATCAAACTGTCAGCAGCTCCTGAAAGAAAGGGAGAAGTTACTTGTCAAACCCTAAATAGTATGTACTAAAAATCACTAGAAAATTAATTTAGGAAAAACTAGAAGTGATGAGGACAATAATACAAATATGCATAATTCAATTTTGCAAGATGTAAGTATAAATATATAATCAACCATAACTTCTTGTTTGTTGATATCCTTCTTTCCCGGCCACAAAAGGATATAAATCTTGGCGAGTGAATAGACAAATTGTTGATAAAAATAGCTTCTAAATTTTACAATTAACAAATGCTTTCTTGAAATTGTTACACGTTAGTAGAAAAAGTCGCTCCATTAGATTTTGCAACGTGGCACATTGAATAAACATAAAATATTTCACGTGGATTCCACATCAATGTCACATCACTAGACTAAATTGTATATGAAATTTATGATGTAAAAATTATATAATGTGTTTTGATCCTAAGGTGGAAGCCTTGGAGTTGACATTAAATGCATGAATTTGAAATGCCACATAAAATTGTGATGTGGAATTGATTTGGGATCCATGTGGAAGACCACATAATGCTCATTTAACGTGTGACGTCATAACCCCTAACCGCAACAGGTAAGGAAGGACCTTTTTGACTGATGCATTACAATTTCATGAATGTATCAGCTAATTCTTAAAATTCAAAGACTGGTTTTACCGATGCTCACAATTTCGAGGACAAATCTGCCTATTCACTCAAATCTCCATCAAGTCAAAGGCACCAAGTTAATCTAAATGTGTAAATTAATTGAGAGGCAATCCTTTTAACCACTATACCATGTTCAAATGAAACATCATTTGTTGAGTTTTACATAGCTAATTTGCAGAACATAATGCCGTGAAAGTGACAAATGTAGAACATCAAACAAATCATAGAAATACTTATTAGAACTGTATTGGACCCAATTTCAGTGAACTTCTCCCCCCAAAAAATTAAAAGAATCTTGTAACAACGACATTTTTAAATAATAGCTTTTTGTATTAGTTGAAATTAGTTTCTGTTTCTCAATTTATTTGAGAGGTTCTCTCATTTAACTTCTGTATGAACACATGAGCTTAATGAAACATTATTTTTGAAAGTGACAAGCTATTAACTCATTTTAACTGAGAAACTCCTATAAGTAAATAGTTAATTCAACCTAGGTCTTAGAAAAATAGTTTTGTGAATAGAATCCATGTTTAGGCATCTAATTAATCTACAATCTGTCATAAGCTAATAGATAAACATATAAAGAAAGTGGAAATATATAATACCTTTTCTTTCTGTTTGTAGAGGGCATCAACCTTCTTTATATAATCATCAGTCAGCTTCTACAAAACAACAAAATAGAAAAAAATTATGTTATTATTAATTTTAAATAATAACCATTAACCAATAATGAAATACAACAACAAATTATCCTCACGGAAAATTAACACTGATAGTGACTAGGTAGCAAAAAAAAATGAGCTGATCACTGCAGTACAGTATAAACAACAAATTGTATAGCGTTGTTTATTGCAACTTGAGGTTGGATTTGTGCTTGTCCCATTTTACAGTATATTGTCCCATTCACCAATAAAAACAAAAGAGAGATGGCAGTTGAAGTTTAAACACAGTAATACATTGCAACCTATATGAGTGTATCAAGTTACCTGCAAATCGCTAGACAAATCTTTTACATTATCTTCTGAGAGCTTCTTATCCTATGAGAAAATTCCAATCGTGATTAATGAAAGGTATTATGGAAGACAAGGAATAAATTACTGAAGGGAGTTAAGAAAGAAAGGTAAACAATTGAAGGATTTAAACCTTTTCAAGTTTTTCATAAGCTTTCAAAGCATCTCTTCTTATGTTCCTCAAAGCCACCTATAAAAGAAGTGAGGATGCCAAAGCATTCCAAAGAAAGTTACAAACAACTTTAATTTGGCCAAAACATTTATTCTAGAAGCATATTTATGGCATGTAAAGCTATATGATTTACATTGAGAAAGAAAGAAAGAAGAAAAAAAAACTTGTTACATCAATTAGACCCTTCAATTATTACAATGATTAAAATTTAGTCTTCATTTACAATTCTCTTCAATTATTACAATGATTTAAATTTTAGTCTTCATTTACAATTCAAGATTCAACGAAGTTTCTAACTGTTAAAGTTCTAGCAATGAAATAAGTTCCCAGGAGAGCAAAATCCTCAAATTAGCAATAAACAAGAGCCAGTTCATTATCACAAAACATAACTGTAATCTATTTTGTATACGCACCTTCCCGTCTTCAACTTGTTTAGACACTATCTTAGTTAGTTCCTGGAAAGGGGTAACAGAAAAAAGTTATAGCTGACTGCTGAAGTTATTCAAATGATATCACAAAATCCACATATGCGTTTAGACATTCAATAGATTCCACATAATTCATGTATAAATAACTATTATAATTGAAATGGTTTCATAAAAAGGTAAATTGATAACCAAAACAATTTTGTTGGAATTTGACCTGGAATACCTTGAAACTTTTCCCCCTTTCTCATTGATTGTTTTTGTTGATTATGATTATAGCCATAATTTATTTCTATTGTATATTCTTTGATATAGTTTCCATAGAAAGTTTAGCTGATACTGATTTTGCTCCGAATCTTGAGGCGGTTGTTCCTATTGTCTTTCTTGTATAAATAGTTGTATAGATTTATTTGTAAAGAGTAATATAATCATTTAGATTATTAAGCTCATACCTACCTTGCTTTTTTCCATCCAACACTGTTCCAGTCTAAGGTTTCAGCAGCTACAAGCACTTGTCCATTGCCAGTACTTGTCTTCTCACTGCTATCCAAATTGTCTCTCCCCACCCATCTTAAAAACTGGAAACATGTCTCACCTCTGAGCCATTTCCAAAGCTTGGTTAATGCACTCACATGCACAAGTTTTCAGTCGATTGTTAGGCACATGAGGTGCACAGACCACTTCACCGTCATTACCAAATCTCATTGATACAAGGGTGGCAGAGAAAGCCTTCATTGTTCTTATTGTAAGCTAGATCGGCACACTTAAAACAATGTCATTCCATGCATAGGTTTCTGAATAGAACTGCCAATGCAGTATGGTCTTTGGGACTAGATGTTGAACAAAAGACCAAGTCTAAGGCGATATCATCTATTTTCTACCAGTGAATATAGGGAATACCTTTAGCTTAAGGTACCCCAATAAGGTTTTTCTTTGGTAACTATAGCTCATACTGAAACTTCTATTTGTCTCTCACTTTTAGATCCTAGTTGACAGAGTTGGTTCCTCACCTTTCACACCTATAGAGCTCTCTTGTGATAATCAATTAGTTGACAGAGTCGGTTCCTCACCTTTCACACCTATAGAGCTCGCTTGTGATGACAGAGTTGGTTCGCTCGCTTTTAGGAGATTCTCTACTAGTTAACAGAGTTGGTTCCTCACTTTTCTCACCTAGCTTAAGGTTTTTATTTTGCTACTAATGTTGAGGGATTTCAATTATATCTCCCTTGCACATATAGTTGTTAAGATTCAATTGTAAAGAATATTAGAACCATTTAAATTATTCAAGTGTGTCATAGAAGAGAAGAGATGATGCTATGTCATTTCGATAATAATTAAATACAAAATTAGAACCAAACAACAATATTACTTTGAATCAGTGAAAGTATGAATGTAATTCACAAAAAAGAAAAAAAGTCAAAAGAAATCTGCTAAGATAATTTAGACACTACAGCATCAACGGACGAGGAAGATACCTTCCGTCTATCAGATGTCAACTGAGGGATACTCAACCGTATCACATCTCCATCGTTATTTGGAGTCATACCAACATCAGAGTTAACTATAGCTTTCTCTATTGCCTTCAAGCTGAAAATCAATATAGTAACCAAGAGCTCACTTAGAATTATTCTTCACATATGATACCATATGTACACATTTAATCACAATCAAAATTATTTGTGCCTCGCATTATTGAAGAATGTCTCAAATGGGACCGTATGGAATAATACAAATACTCTCAATCAAAGAGTAATAAACACAATTCAACGGAGAAAAAGGGCAACCCGGTGCACTGAAGCTCCCGCATACACAGGGTCCGGGAAGGGGTCCCACCATTTGGTGTATTGTACGCAGCCTTACCCTGTTTTTACACAAGAGGCTGTTTCCAGGACTTGAACCCGTGACCTTATAGTCACATGACAACAACTTTACCAGTTGCGCCAAGGTTACCCCTCCCGGACAATTCAACGGAGAGAGAGAGAAAAAAATGTAAACCGTACAAATCATAACGAGGGTGCCATACATGAAAAAGAATAGAAGTATACAATAAGTAAATGAAAACATTTTGATTTTGCTGATCAATTTTATTCCTTCTGGTTTATTATGCATAAGTGCAAAACATACCTTGATTTGTCATATGGCGATACCAAAAGAGAACTGGCATCAGGAGTGCTTATTTGAGCAATGCTCTTCAAGCTAACTGGAGATCCATAGTATTCCACCTATAACATGTTATGAAACAGCTCATTCTACTAGACAAAACTCTTTGAAAAGATAAAACTAAATACATGCGGTCTCTTCAGTTTATACTCTTATTTAAAATCTGATGATTACATCAATATCTCAGTTTTTACCACTGTGTAAGTATATGTCAATTACACAAGTTGCCAAAACAAAAGCAAAAGTTATCAATTTGATGGAGCAGTTTGTAATGACAATTGGATGTCCCATAGTATTATTATGGACAAAACTTAGGTGCATTTCTTTAGGTGTTTTTGGGTTGTTCTTCATTTAAACTATTCATAACTAACCATGATTTCCTCAAACCCGTAATTTTCTCAGAATTTGTTATAACAGAAAGAAAAAAAAATTAAGTGAATAACAACACGAAAAAACACCTAAGGAAATGCCCCTAAGTTTTGTCCTACTACTGTTTAATAGTAACAGTAAAGAGCAATGGTATGATCAGACATAGCAATAGTGAAAAATACTAAACCAATCAACATTGTCAATTGTAGATCGCGGAAAATTGTGGTTTTTTCAAATTCCGCTTCGATACAGCCGCTAATTGACAACACTTTGTACTAAGTAGTATATCACGGAACAATTGCAATATAGCGTTACTATAGCTGCGGTTTAACAACACTTTATACTAAGTAGTATATCAAGGAACAATAGCGATTTGTTTGAATTCTGCTACGCTATAGTGCTACTATACAACCATTATTTAACAAACACTGAAACCAATCCAAATAAAGTGAAAGAAAGTAAATAACAGAAGCAAAAGCTGATAATAAGATACAGAAGCCATGCAATGAAAAGTGATCATGACAGACAAGTAGCAATCAAAACACATAATTCCAATTGATCTAACTTTAGAACAACAAATTAAAACCATTACAATGCAACACCCATTTTCTAGCAGAAGCAGAATAAATAAAAGAGTAACAATGCAATTACAAGTATACCTCAATTTTGTCAAGCATGGATGGGGTTGCTCTCCCAGTTCTTATGGAGCTGAAATTAGTCCTAACATTGTCAAGAGTCCTTTCCATCCTACTTTTCTGAAGACATAGATTAAAAAAACTCAGAACCCCACATTCATATATACATAAAAATGAAAACTTTATTGAAAGAGATACTTACAACATCATTCTCAATAGATGCCTTTTCAGCTTCAATTTCTTCAATAGTAGCAGCTCTCACAAATCCCTTTCTGGGTATTTTTCAAAAAACCAAATTACAATAAAAAGCAATGAAGTAATTCAAAAAACATGACCTAGTAGAGTGATGATTTTGGTACCTTGTATGCAATGTCAACAACCCTTTAGAAAGGGAGTGTCTGTTACTGCCAGAGAGCTTTAGAGTGACATGGGTTGAAGAGCGTTTGATGGTGAAAGAGGAGTGTGCAGAAAGAAGGGCTTTGGGAACAATTGGAAGGTTTTGAAAGATGGAACGGAGTGGTGTTGTTGGAGAGAAAGAGGTTGCCATGAGATGCTCTACGCCTTGTGTTCTTGTCTTTGTTGTGGATAACAATAACACTGTTTATGTGCAAGTTCATAAATTTCAATATTTTAGTAAGGTCAATTTTTATTCTTAAACCATTTTTGTTATTTTTTGTTTTGTTTTTTTTTTTTTTTAATAATTTTTTTTTTTATGGG
>Ga0228710_1008896_pt1 | contig 14204 bp, 7 predicted proteins | sample MedpolnodulmetaG_FD_177995 | JGI IMG/M metagenome (GOLD analysis project Ga0228710, IMG submission 177995) | Root nodule microbial communities from Medicago polymorpha collected in Santa Monica, California, United States - pink nodules | ecosystem: Host-associated > Plants > Roots > Nodule...
TGATTATATTTGATATCGTTAGTCGGTTGAGTCCGTTTTGATCGTCGGAGCAATGTCTGTCCATGTTGACCAGGTTTCTAATGGGATAGTTTGTCAGATCAACTTACACCGAAGATTCCGAATTCCATAATTCCAGCTCATGCTTCGTTCTTATTCCAATAAAGTCATATTCAACGGTCCGATTGATTATATTTGATACCGTTAATCGGTTGGGTCAGTTTTGATCGTCAGAGCAATGTCCTTCGATATTGACTATGTTTCTAATGGGATAGTTTGTCAGATCAACGTACACCGAATATTATGATTTCCAAAATTTCAGCTCCTGCTTCGTTCTTATTCCAATAAGGTCATATTCAACGGTGCGATTGATTATATTTGATACCGTTAGTCGGTTGGGTCTGTTTTGATCATCGAAGCAATGTCATTCCATGTTGACTAGGTTTCTAATGAGATAGTTTGTCAGATCGACTTACACCGAAGATTCTAATTTTCAAAATTCCAGTTCCTACTTCGTTTTTATTCCAATAAAGTCATATTCAATGGTCTGAATGGTTATATTCCAAAAAAGGTTATTTCCTTTATATGTATTATAAAATATAGTATATATATAAATATTTTAATTTTAAACATTTAAACAAAAATATTAAAAGAGACTAAGTATCTATTCTTCTATTATATACAACATATAAAGAAAATAACCTATTTTGCATCTTTTGAGTTGGCTTTTTCTACTTCTAAAACTACCCTCAACTTTAAATACAAATAGCACATATAACCAGTTTTCTTCTTCTTTTATCCTTAAAAAAAGTTTCCTAAAAAAAATACCTTAAAAAAAGCGTAACATACTATATCAAGTATATGTCACTATAAATATAATCAATAATAAAAGTTTTTTTCCTTCGAAAAAGCTAAATTATAGCCCATCCAAATTGGTATCATGGAGAATCGAACCTGAAACCTTAAGGAATAATAAAAGGAAAATTATCATCGATACACTAAGATAAAATATTTTCAAAGGGGAAATTAGAGAGTAGAATAGCGGCTCTTATCATAAATGAGTCCTATTAACATATGTAAGATAAAATATTTATTCTTCAATCATTGATTATGGAATCAAGTTGCCTGAACAATTTTTTGTTTCTCTTTTCACTGATTCACGTTCTCTTGATCACTGTAATCATAAAATCTCAAAAAACAAAAATTTATTTTATTTTGGAATTCTTATGGAATCATTAATATTTGTTTTATTTAGTTTATTTCAAAAAAAAAAAATATATATACAATCTCTGGTCCAAACTATTTGGGTAATTGAGATTTGTCCATTTTTTATGGTCCAAATAGTCTGTAAATATTTATACAATCTCTGGTCTATACTATTTGGAATTCTTAGTCTCTTTTGAGCTGACTTTTGATCCTTTCAGAATTACCTTCAACTTCTAATGACTCAAAAAGAGCAGACAGACAGGCCCGGTGGTACCCGTTTTTCCGCTAGTGAAAATAATAATATGAAACTATTAATCAATTTTTTGCTACTTGTTCCGAAAGTAAAAAGAGTTTCATCTGCTCCTGAATAACTTCCTCCAGAAGGGCTCCCGCTTTCCCAGTGAATGTCTTGGTAGAAGATATGATTTCATTGAATTCAAGTTTATTTGTTTTTAAATACGCTTGTATCTCAACAAGAAAATAATCATGAGTTTTGAAAATTTTATCACATTAACTTTCTCATATCGGTGCATAAAAATTTGCTTCCGCAATATAAGTACGTAAATTTTGTGACGGGTGTAGTGCAATTATTTAACAATGTTTTGCAAATAAAATATCTAATAAAAAAACTACATTAACGTTGATATTTTAAAAATAGTTATTAGTTTTCAAAATTTTGTTATATTAACTTTCTCATATGAATACATAAAAATTTACACCGGCATATATAAGCAAATAAAATCATCAGCAAGCGCAATGCAAACATTTACAGATTTTTTTACATATAAAAGACAAAAATATTTAATAGAAAAATTACATTTATCTTGGCAATTTTCATTTAATACCTTTAAATAGTTCATTTAATTCAAAAGAAATGTTGGACCTAAGATAAATCGCAATTCGGTTGATCAAAAATGAAACATTGTTGTAGTTCATTAATAACATATATTTTGCATTTCAATTTGTTTCATCAAGATGTATTGGTCAAATGGTTAAGTTATTTAATTAAGAGTGTGTGTGCCTTGGTTTGAATCCTTGGGGTGATATTTTTTATATTTAATGATTTTGTAAAGTCATTCTTAATTGGAATGAATGCATGTCGTAACAAATCTGTCCTAACCCAGATTTTATTTTTTAAAAAAAGGGGTTTGGATAGTGATTGGATTGAAAGGAAAATCTAATTGATTTGATGGTTTAAATCGTAAAATATCATTAATTTAAAATGGGGTGAATATATAAATAATAAAATACATGCTAAAATTGTAAAATAACATAATAAATGTTTTTTCAAAAAAGAAGAAGTTATTTTTATAATGGATGACACGTGGCTGGTTTTTATTGGTTTGGGTAAATTGCCCATCAATTTTCAAAGGCAACAAAATATTTTTATTCATAAGCTTTATATATTACTTTTCTATATGGTATTAAATAAATTATTTTTGTGTATGACATACTATATTTAAATTTACCTAGAGAAACGTAGTCAAGTTTGTACACACGTTCTACAAATGTCCGTTTGGGAACAAGAGATCTCTATTCATCATATTTTTATTTCTTATACCAGAAGATTTATATATTACTTTTCTCTGCATGGTGTTAAACAAATTAGGTGTATGACATGTTATAAAATAATTTATACAAAGAACCATAGTCAAGTGTACTCACATGTGCTATATACATACGTTAATGCAGTAGAATAAGCAGACAGACATGCCCGTCTGGACGCTAGTTCCAATAAAATTATAACCAAATACAAGAAAATAAACATATAGTTAAATGCAATAGAAAAGCATAAAGATAGACATGTCAGTGTCCGTCTTTACACTAATAATAATAAAAATAATAGATCCACTTTGGTTTACCTGATAGTGTTGGTTTTGGACTTCGAAGTTTGCTCCTATCATGGCAATACTAATACACTATTGTATAAACGCAACTCCTAAGTTAACTAATGGGTACATACTTTTCAATCGATTTTTTTTTGACAAATTTACCCTTAACAACTTAATTTCTTTTCAAATTTAAATTTTAATTCAAATGTACACCATAATTATAGAGAATTTGAAAATTAATTACTTAGTTGAACTTTTTTTTGTCTAAAATAAAGTAATATAGATATTATAAAACGGAAACAAACTAATTAAAATTAAAACAAATAATAAAATATAAACAGCAAATTACAATCGAAAAAAGCTGATAGACAAGCATGTCTACGTGCATCTTTCCGCCAGTAGTAATAATAATAATTTAAAAGTTTACAACTTGTTCGCCATATAACATAGTAGTAACATGCAACATTAAAGCTTCCCTTGGTCACTTGACTGGCATATGAGACAGGTCCTGGATAGTTTTGATGCCTGATCAAGTAGTTCAAGAAAAAAATAGAAGAGCAGCAACAACTGAAATTGGTTGATCCGTCAATTTTTGTATATTTAGCAGGTTAATTGATGTTGTACAGATTGTGGAAAAAGCAACACTGAGGGTATCCATAAAACTCTCCTGTCTGTCCCCTATCTATATTAGAAAGAAAAAAAAAAACCACGGGCTTTTGGTAGCCCAAATAGGTCAAAAAGAAGGGAAAAATATAGGGGAAGGAAGGAGAGACTAATTAAGGTGGCAGCCTGCAGTGAAGCTCGTACAACCTAACTGAACAAACAATCAACCTTAAATATAAGATAACATTAAACTTAAATATATATATATATATATATATATATATATAATGTAATGTAATGTAATTAATTAAAGAATGATGTTAAATTTTATAGTTCAGTCATCTCCATGGATATACGAACAGAGGAGCATGGTGGCACAACGACGCAGGATGTAGAGACGAGCACGTTGCTCCTTAACCAAAGAAGTACATTTGTTGCTAAAACCATATCCCTTTCTCTTTCTAAGGACCTTAACATCATCCATAATCAATATTGAAAACTAGTACTGTTCTTCAAAGGCCAATCAACACCCAAAAAAAGAAAAAACGAGTATGTAGACTAGAGGAGATGGATTAATCTATATATATAGAGAGAGAGAGATTAAGGTGAAGGTTGCACGGAATGGAATGGAATGTAGTGTATAGGAAGTTACATGTGGGTGGGGAGGCTCGAAAACTAAGGCAAAAAGAGAGATTTGCAAATTAAGTTGGATTTGAGTGAAGGGAGGAAGGGGGAGTGAATGTCGTTAATTTAACCTTAATAATGCAATAAAATAGTGTCCTTGGTCTTACTTGTATTGTCAATGAAATCAAGGTGGATATATATATCATAAGATTTATTAAAAAAGTAGCAAAGGTGAGCATAAAAATACGAACAGAACAGTGATCAAGGTGGATATAAGATTTTTTTTCATCGACAAAGATCAATCAGGATATATACTTAACGAGTAATTTTTTGCTTATACAATTATATTGTTTATTTTTAAGGGGTGAACATCGAAGTTGAAGCACATGTTGTAAGCTCAATACCATGAGAAAATGTTAAAATGCCTTTCTTCTACTACAAACAAACTAGCTAGCTAGCTTGATTGATTTCATTCATTCATTCATAAACAATGCATTCAATGTACCTCCACAAGTGTCTCACAAGCCGTCAACTTCTACTATGCAAAAATAGAGTACACTTGAAGCAATTCGAAGATCGTTTCTCAAACTAAATATTTTCATTCGCGAAATTTATTATCACGTATACATGAAAATTTAGATTCACTTCTAAATAAAAAGCTTCATGGTTCGTAATCATCTTTGGTTACATGTTTTTTTTTTTACTTCAGCGTTAAAAATTTTATTAACAAAAGTATGACAATGAAATACATGTAAAGAGGGGGAATCTCTTTAATCTATATATTTTTGAATTATTAAAAATATATTTAGCCAATGGGAAGGACCTTGAAGTACAAGGTGGGTCTCTTCCTTAAGTTACAAGACTATAAGAAAAATACAACAATCATCGCATATCTACCACTTGACTTTATTTCATCAAATTGGGAAAAAAAATGACTGGTTAAATACCATTTGCGGTCCTTTAAGTTAGATATTTATAACAAATCAATCATTTAGATTTTTTTGTTACAAATCGGTCTTTTAAGTCAGAAAACATTTGCACCACGTAATCTTATTTTCATCAAACTCGGATAAAAAGTGCTTATATGAACGCTTAATGTTAAGTTGGTATGTCCAAGTTCACCGCTGTTAAAAGTAAGGTTCATAAGTATATTATCTGATCTTGAGCAAATGTTCTTTCAAATGCATAGATTATCCAATCAGAACACTTCCATAGATTATCAAGAAGCACACAAAAATAATGAAATTAAATCACTTTTTTTAACGAGCCAAAATGATATATATATATATATATATATAAAACTTTCTCAAAGTTGCGATTTTGACCCCCTAAGAAAAAAAACTACAAAACCGACCCCTAAGTTTTGCACCTGTGGCAGTATTGGCCCCCAAGACCAATTTTGACTTGGTCTATGCTGACGTGGCATCCTAAGTGAGGTGCCACGTGTTTTTTTTTGCCTTGGGGGCCAAAACTGCTACAGTTGCAAAACTTAGGGGGTGGTTTTGTAGTTTTTTTCTTAGCGGCCAAAATCGCAACTTCGTGAAAGTTAGGGGGCGAAAAACTGCTATTAAGCCTATATATATATATATAACACCAAGAAATAGTTTTGCTCCCTAGCACAAGGAGTACATAAAGAAGCAAAACAAAGTTACATCAAATAGTCTTGAATAGCAAAGACTCGATGAAAATAAACATCAGTCAATCCCAAACATGGAAGGAGATTCTGCAACCACATATGGTAACCAAAAGGAAAACACACATTTTTCGTTTTCAACCACCGGAGAGAATATATTTTCACCTTTTCCAATAGTTGCACGGTCGTATTGGTTTTGTTAGCAAAGAGGAGATGTTCTTTCAAATACATTTTTTTATGGGTTTTAATTTAAGTGAGGAATGCTCACCTTTAACAAAGGAAATAGGAGGAACTAACAAGAGTGTTTCCTTATCTTCCCTCCTTATACATGCTCAACCTCAACAAAATTCCTAATTTTTCCAAGCTCTAAGTGATATGACATTCTTCTCTTTTCTCTCTTGATGTATTTGTGAGGGACGGATTGCGGTTTATGTTAATGTGAGAGTGATCTTTTCTGTTAGAAGCATAAAATTATACATAGGAGGGTTTAATTTTTTGTATGGGTAAAAATTGGCCTTAAATAAATATTTGAGGTGTAACAACGCAATTTTCATTGTTTACTCGAGTGTTCTATGGAACTTTGTATTTCATATTTTGGTTTTCATGTTGTCTATTTTTCAAACAACTTTAATTTGTATAGCTAACATGAAAAAACAAACCAATAGATGAACGGTCTCCACGGTAGTGAGAAACAATGAGTTTGGTGTGGCTTGTAGCTAGGGTTTCTTCTTTAGTAGAAATGAAATATAGTCTGAGTGATGTGATGGATGATGAGAGAAAGTGAATGAATTAAATAGTATTTTATGTTGGACTTTAATTTAGTCATAATCATAAGTATGTGTGTGCGCGCGCACTACAAGAAATGTTGCATTTTGCCAGGGGTGGAAGCCCTGGAAAAATGCAGAAAGCCTTGGCAAATGGACGTTTGCCAGGAGCAGAATCACTAGAAATCTGCTCATCGCAAATGACCCTGCTAGGGCTTTAGCTCCTGACAAATTTGCAGGCTTTTGCAGACTGTGTCAGCATCACATCAGTCATTTTCAAACCATGCCAGGAACATTGCCAGGGGTTAACCCCTGGCAAAATGCGTACGACTTTTTTTTACAAAAAATGTTTTTAAATTATTTAAAAAATTAATATATTAAAATTTAATAATTAAAATAATTTTAAAAAACATTTTAACAAGAAATAGTTTATACTTATTACGGTATAAAACTGTGGGGGGTTTGTTGCAGAGGTTGAAAACCCCGCAAATTGTTAAAAAAATAATTAAAAATAATTAATTACAATATTGAAACATTCATTAAAATATGATCAAAGTTACATAAAAATTAATCACAATATTGAAACATTCATAAAATATACATAAGTATGCAGAACTGCTCAAATACTTATAAAATTTAAACAGAAAAATAATAGTCAGACAATTATAAAGAAAGAACAGATAAAGTTTAATATCCACATACATGATTCAAATCCATATATATCTTGAACACTAACTGATTTCAGTACGTCTTTTACCAACAACAAGTGATTTACTTATTTGTTCAACCAACCAATCAAACAAGGCATGCATATATGGACTTTGCCAAATTAAACAAAATTAAAGGAGAAAAAGGGAATCATACTTATAGCCCCACCGCTGCACCATCACCGTGCACTTGATTTTATGGCAGTAGGGATGACAATTGGACCTAAGCCTAATGGACACCTGCAAAAAATACCTATGATGGACGGGTAAATGTCCGCATTGTTGGGCATGGGCACGGGTAACTACATGTAAATTTGAAAGGGTATGGGTGCGGGTACGGGCACTCTAGTGCCCACCCCGTCCCATGCCCACACATTATATATACTATACCAATAATTTTATTTATATTAAATTTAGCTAATTAATCCAAAGTCTTTGATATTTATTGCAATATACATTTATTTTTTATATTTTAGATGCTTTTATTTGGCTAAATAATATGATGCATAATATTTGATATGTTGATTTAGAATATTTCATATCATATTTTAATTATGTTGTGATATTTTTTTATTTATTATCTTTTTGTTGTGAAAGTGCGGGTAATGGATTCGGGTACGGGCACTTAGATACCCATAGGGTATGGGGACGGACACCAAACTTATTGCCCACGAGGATATAGGCTCGGGTATGGGGATTTTTTTAAAACGCGGGTACAGAGATGGGTATTTTAGTACCCTCCCCAATGGATACCCATTGCCATCCCTATATGGCAGTGTATACATGATTGCGCCAGTAAGACCAATGTTGTTTCAATAAACAAGCCATACATTGTCTCCAAAAGGATCTCAAGTACTGTGAAGTAAAATAAAGATCTTTCGAATCAGAAGCTGGAGTACTCAATTCTTTGATAAGTGTTTTGTTTCTCCTAAAACAAAATGATAAGTACTTTTTATATCAACACACACTCTAATATACTTCATACCATAAGTTCTCTAAGATGGCTTATGAAAACAACTTATAGGTTTATATGAATATCTTTTGAATAAGAACTTACAACAAAAACTTCATGTACTCTTCTCTAGTCAGTGTTTTCTAGTTGATTATTTTCGCTTTCTATAGTTTGATTAGATTGCATACAAGTGAAAATACCTGTATAACTCTGAATTTTTTTACACCTCTGCAAAATCAATCCCCAATTCCCTTTCTTTAGATGAATTTGTGACTTCCAGCATCCATGTTACTGGATTATAACCGTCTTTGATCTTGTTAACACCATGGATTCCCTTCAACATAAAAGTATGGACATATTGAACTATTAACAAAAAGATAATGATTCAAACCTTAAAAATGAATTCAGTATTCCGTACTTTTCATTTGATATCTATATCTATATCTATATCTACCGACCTCAAAGTAGCTGATTAAATTGGAAGAATTATGTCCAAGTGACCCCACATATATCTCTTGCCCTCCTTGCTTTAGTAATAAAAGCAGCATTTTATTGTGACATAAATATTAGAAGCTTTGCAATGGAAGAAAAGAAACAAAAAATTCTTATTATCTTGAATTGTTCTTTTTTTATCACCTCATCAAAAGATTCAAGTATATCAATGCTAGGCTGGTGGTTGGCACACACAACTGTTCTTCCAGTGTCTACTGTGTTCCTAACTGTTCTCATTACAATAGCTGCAGCCCTTGCATCTAGCCCAGAAGTTGGCTCATCCATGAATATTATTGAAGGATTAGCAACCAACTCAACTGCAATAGTCAGCCTTTTGCGTTGCTCCGCTGAGAGACCGCTAACACCAGGTAGTCCTACTAATGCGTTTTGCAGTGGTTTCAGTTCCACAAGTTCCATGACTTCCTCAATGAACATCTACAAGCATAAGTCATTTTCAAACTTAAAATTGACATTTCTAGTCATATCATGTTTAGTCTTATCACACATCCAACCCAACATCCTCATCTATACTACACTTAATTTAATTTTATGTTTGCTCGCAACATCGGTGGTGATGGATCGGTCACGATGGTGGTGATGTATCATATCTAGGTTCGCTTATGAACTGTTATGATTTCGATGGATCTTTGATTGTGTTGGTTTGTGGTGCTTCATGGGTGGTCTTCATGGTGGTGCTGATTTTGGGTCTTTTGTGGCGAGGCTCGTGGTGGTTTTTGGTGGTGGTGCCTGTGGTGGTTTTTGGTGGTGGTTGGTGTTGCTTTTTGGTGACGGTTAATGGTGGTTTTTGTGGTGGTCAATGGTAGTTTTGATGACGGTGGTGGTAGTGATGTTGATTTTTGTGGTGGTTAGTGATTGTTATGTTTTTTCCTTGTTGTATGATGGTACAAGGGTTTTTGTTGACTTTTGCGGTTCTTTGTGCGAAGTTTTTGGGTGAAGGTGCTTGGGAGAGCTAATGGTGGTGTTTGGGACGATGTTTGAGGATTTTGGTACAACTTTTGTTTATGTTGTTTCGTTGATCTTGGTGTTAGCTTTGTTTTGGTGTTTCTATTTATTGATTTCGGAGGTAGCCCTTTGTTAGGAAGCTTTTTCTATAGGTTTTTTGGATTTTTTTTCTTTGATTCACGTGTGTATGAGTTTTCCATTGGGGGCTCCCCACCTATCATTTGTATCTTGCTACTTTAAGACTCCTAACTTAGCACTCCTTGTGCTGATTAAGATTCATTGCAATTTTAATAAATTTCATTTTATCTTTTCAAAAAAAATAAATTAATATTGGGTTGGTTCTTTAGAGCCCAACACCATGTCCAATACAACATCAATAACTTTAAGCTATTTTCTTAATCTTCGTTTGATTAACCTTTTTCATAACTTCACGGTATGATTCATAATTTTAATCCCCTAATAATTTGCACAATTTTGTATATCTTTGAAAGGATTGTATATCATATTGTTCTTATAAGTCGGAATTAAAGTGATTCTTGCAAGACTCATCCAAAAAATGTGTTTGACCTCATAAATTTGTTAATTTGTTTGGTGATCCACACTAGTGCAAAATTGATATAAGAATTATTTGTATTATACCTATTTTATTAAAAAAATGTGTGAAATATAAATTAGGTGGCAGTTTTGTAAATATATTAAAAAATTTGTTTTAATGAGTAAGTTTGAAAACGTGATTTTAAGAAAAAGGGTGTGATGTCTTTTCTCCATATGATTTTTTAAAAAACAAAACAAAATTATCTTTTCTTCGCAATCCTGGGGCAAACTAAAATTTTCCCTATAACTAAAAAATAAACAAAATATATCATCAATATGTTTCCTCTCTTCGTATTTGCCTCTCTCCCACTCCCCTGCTAACTCACACGCGATCCCTCTCTCAATCGATTCCTAATCTCATCCAAATTACAATTTCGACCGATACAATTCCCTCTCTCTAACTGTCGATTCAGTTTCTCCCGTCTAAGCCATCTCAGCCACGATTCACTCTCAAACCTTGTGTTTCAGTAAGTTCTCTCTTTATCTCTTTCAGTAATTGATTTGGAAATTTCGATTTTGAAATCTAATGCTTCCTTTTGTTTCTTCTAATTGAAGACCCTTTCTTTATGTTGTTTGCTTCCAATCAGTATATGGATTTGGGATTTTTGTTTTTATTTTTGCTTTTTGTGTATTTTTTTTTCCTGTAAAAGGTTATTAATGATTGATATTAATTTTTTAGGGAATTTAAGTTTATAGAGTACGCCAGAGATATCTGGTTTTAAGAAAGTTATTTGTTCTGTTATTTGACTAGATTTAATTTTCAAAATTAAGTTTTGTATTATTGGGTTTTAATAAAATTGTAATGACTGATTATATTATCAAATACCAAAACTTGAGTCCATTTGTAGATATGTATTGTGATTACGTGAGTGAAATAGAAGTCAACTTTGATTAGTTTTGAAAATTTGTCATAAATTTTATTACCTTTGTACCTAATGGTTTCATCAGTTTGTTGAGTCCTTGCAGCAATGTTGTTAGATTGTATTTGTTAGAGATATTCACTATCACAACCTTAAACCCTATATATTGCGGCCAGTGACTAGTACACATTGTTTTGGCCTTTGACGGCAGAAAAGTCTATGTGTGTGACGTCACCTGTGAGGGTTGCTGGTTTATTTTATGAGGCTACCGGCACGTGATGATATTAGAGGCGCTGAGAAACTGCTTCCGTTGAAGTTAAATATTATGAGTTTTGATCATTGTGTGTGCAGCTTGTTGAATTTGTGATTATTTCTTTGATTTGAGTTATTCATTATTATGTTTCTGTGAATTGTTGTAAAAGTCTAATGTATTTTGGATATAGTTATGAGTATGTGTTCATGCTAATTTCATAGCTTTTCTGACAAGAGTTGCTTCTGTTGTATAATGAAGGATCTACAAAATTATCAACCGTGCAGATCAACCTCAGTTGAGTTATGTGTAAGGGCTTGTGTATTTGCCATTATGGTGTGTTTGTAAGCATGTCATCACTAAATATGAAGGTGATTATTAGTTTTCTTTATATAACAACAACACAATACTCCTATGATTAATTGTTTGTACTTTGATAGGTTAAACAATGTGATTATAGGAGCTTATTGGTGGCTATAGAACTAAATTATACAAATTAATATTTTTCTAGTCCAAGTTATTATATTAACACATTATTAGTCCCTTTTAAGTCCAATTCATTGTACTGTCACATTATTATTATCTTGCTGCCAATCCTATTATTCTGATTTCTCTTTTTTTCACTCTTTTCAACACTTGTATCTGCTCTTGCTTATGTTATTCTTCTTATTGTTGTTCCTTGAAGCACATTAAGGGTTACTAGTTTACAAGAAAAAGTAAAGGTAATTGACAGAGAGTTATGTTTAGAGTTACTATCATTTTTTAAAATTCTCAGGAACATATCAAGAGTATCAGCACTGAATTTGTATTTGATCCATGCAGATTGAACAGCTGTCATTCCCTTTAAGCACATGAATGTGACAATATTATGTTTTATGGCTTGTTGCTATTAGAATTGAATCACTGTCCTCTAGTACAGGAAAAGATAGTTGGTTCTGCAGAACCTGTTAATAGGCAAAAGAGAGTTAAGATATGTGCGCAAAAAGGGTCCAAGGGGAAGAGACTTCTATAGAGGAAGAACCTTACAGGTTTGTACTTCCCAATTATATCTTATTATCATTCATTAATTTTGAAGATTTTCCTTTGTTGTTAAGTTAAATATTCTAATTCTATCTTCCCAGATGCTGGTGAATCATTGGAGTCAGGAGTGAAGAAAAGGACCAAGTTAAGGGAAAGCCTTTAAAATATTAGAAAGGGGAAAGAATGGTGTATGGTTGTGTACACGAGAGTGAGTGCAATCATGGTACTTTGTTATATTTAGAGAATTGTCTTGATCTTTTATCTTGGCTAAGCATTATTATGTGAAGAATATAGATAACTCATCTTTTATTTGTGCAGGTTTGACTACTATCATTGGGATGGAGTGCATGTCTCCAGGAAGTGATGGAAACCCAAACATGAAGGCTAAATCATTTGTTTCACATGTTAGTATACCGTAGATAAAATTTATGAAAAGATTACACAAAGAAAAAAGCTCTTCAATAAAGTTTAAGAGGCTAAAGGTATATGTTATCATGTTTACTTATTCTACATAGGATAAGTAGACTTTATTTCTATCCAAAAAGAATTATTACAAGTCAAAGTCATTAAATTATAATGTGCTTGTGTTATGAATACATAGGGAACATAGATATGTGAATTTTTTTTTTGTTTAATAGTTTAAAGTAGTAGGCGTTAGTGATCTCAAAGTGAAGTATTATGAAGAGATGACACATAAAAAGAAGTTCTTCATTGAAGTTCAAGAGGCTAAAGGTATGTTGCCATGTTTACATTTTTTTTGTATTTATTATGTAGGTGTCAAGATTAAGGTAGTAGATAAATAGCTTTCCTTGTCTTCTTGTAGATTGCCTCTTTTTAACTTTTTCTTGACCCAAATAATTCTGATATCTGTACTATATAAAAGTTAATAAAACAAATTTGAAGTCGATGGAGCCTATATTTTCCTTAGAAGATGAATTATAAAAAAGTTACTTTATTATGCTTGGGAGCTTTAAAACAAGTATCCTTCTATTGCCTGAATGATAAGAAAGGTTTGGATAATTAGTGACGATAAAATGATACTGATTTATTTGAACTACAGATTCAAGGATACACTTGTAAACGAATCACAATTGTAAGTGAATCACAGTCTCGTTGTACATTATAAGATACAATTTTAAGAACTTACCTTTTCAGTTATTTGTTGATAAGAGAATGAAGCTTATGAAGCTGCGAGTTTTGTACCTACTTCTATTGATTAGAATATATTTTTGTTTTGCTATTGTTCTAGTGTAACAAATGTTATTCTTATTTGTTATCTAATTGTAGAAAGATTGCATTATGTGCATGAAGCTTGGAATGAGGAACAAGCGGATCATCTAGTTCTAGGAATATTTGATTTTTTTTTTGTTTATTTAGTATAAAATTTCATTTTTGCTATTATGAAATTTAAGGTACAAGAAAGAAGTGTTTGCCTATTGTGTAACTAGTTTGTATGTGAGGAATTGCGCAGTGTGGATTTAGGTTGTAAGTTAAGGAGGGTGTTGTGGAGTCAATTTTTATTTATGTTTGTGCGCTGATTGGTTGTATTTTATTTTAAAATTGGCTTGAACAGTTTGTACCATTTATTTGATTCGTTTATATATATATATATATATATATATTTGTTGGGTCATAAATATAATTATCTGCTTAATAACCCAAAAAGTGGCAATTATGGTAGTTGTTACTGCCATCGTGTTCTTTTTT
>Ga0228710_1008897_pt1 | contig 14200 bp, 11 predicted proteins | sample MedpolnodulmetaG_FD_177995 | JGI IMG/M metagenome (GOLD analysis project Ga0228710, IMG submission 177995) | Root nodule microbial communities from Medicago polymorpha collected in Santa Monica, California, United States - pink nodules | ecosystem: Host-associated > Plants > Roots > Nodule...
TGCCCATCGCGAGAGGGCATATCGCATTGCCTCGGCCAGCTTCTGCTTTTGTGGCAGCGTCGAAAGCGTCTCTTCTATCCAGCTCTTGAGATCCGCCAGAATGGGCCTGGCATGTTGCTGGCGCAGTATACGCCGCTGGTCAGCCGACATCCCGCGGATACGATCCTCAATATCGTAGAGCGCACCGATGCGCGACAGCGCTTCGTCGGCGATCGGGGATGGCTTCAGCTTGATCCCATCATGGAACTTGCGGCGCACATGCGCCATGCAGGCGGCCTCGACGATCTGGTTGCCGTAGAGCTTCTTGTAACCACCATAGCCATCGGCATGCATCACACCGCTGAAGTTTGCGAGATGGTCGGCCGGATGCGCGCCCTTACGGTCGGGGCTATAGTAGTAGGCAATGGCTCCGGGAGTGGTATCTTGGTAGCCGCTACCATCGAAGACGTAGACCCAGACCCTGCCGGTTTTGGTCCCTCCTCGCCCTGGGTCGAGAACATCGACCGGGGTATCATCCGTATGTATTCGGTCGACCGCTGCGATATGCGCTCTAATCAGCAAGATGAGCGGCGCAAGCAGAACGGACACACGGCCCACCCAGTCCGCCATGACGGAGCGGGAGATGTCTATTCCCAGCCGGTCGTACATCTCGGATAGACGATAGAGCGGAATGTGATCGTCGAACTTGGCGACCATGATATGCGTGAGCAAGCCCGGTCCGGGCTTGCCTCGCTCGATCGGCAAGGTAGGCATTTCGCCGGATACCGTCGTATCGCAATCCCTGCAGATCATGCGCTTCTCGACATGGCGGACAACCTTTACGAACGCCGGCACGTGCTCCATCACCTGAACGACCTTGTCGGCGGCCTTCAGGAACGATGCGCCACCACACGTCGGACAATTGCAGGGCGCTGCATAGACCCGCTCTTCGGTCGGAAGACCATCGGGCAACGGTTTGCGCTTCGGCTTCTCGAATGCGTCGTCCAGCTCCGGTAAAGGGTTCTTGCCAGAACGCATCTCAGCCTCGGCACGGGAGGCCTCGATCTCCTCCAGCATCAGTTCAAATTGCTCGATCTTCCGGTCGATCTTTTCAGAGGAAGGACCGTGCTGCCGATGGCGGAGCAGTTCCAACTGTGCGCGTAGAAGACCGATAATGGAGTCGCGCTTGCTGACTTCGGCTTCTTGGCTCTCAAGTTTCGCCGCCTGTTCAGCGACGAGCGCGCGCAATGCAGATACTTCGTCAAGACTGTCCAGCGGCGTCGTTTCCATGACCGCAAACCTAGCCGATTTGCGCCTGAAGCGCTAGCATTTTGCCCAGATTTTCAAGCAAAATAAAGCTCTTAGCCGGTCCGAGCTGGAGCGGAAGTCCACGCCGGTCGACGCCGATCAATCCCTTCGACAAGCATCGAAAGCTGAGCCTGCGTCAGATGCGCAACTCCTTCTTTCGCCGTCGGCCAGGGAAAGTATCCGCGCTCGAGAATCTTGTAAAATAGGCAAAACCCCCTGGCCATCCCACCATAGGAGCTTAATCCGATCCGCGCGTTTTCCGCGGAAGCCGAAGATTGCGCCAGACCCCGGCGCTTCCTTTATGACCGTTTCGACCAATGCCGACAGTCCATCAATGCCACGCCGCATGTCGGTCACCCCGCAGGCCAGAAAGACCCGCACATTTCCAGAAGGCCCGATCATGCCGCCTCCACACAAGCGACCAGCGACGATAGCACCTCGAGATCCATGTCCGCTGCAATTTTCAGCAAGCGGCCATTCCTCAGGACCATTTCAACGTCTTTGCACCTCCACCGGACACCGCTCCTCTTGGAACCGTCGCTGGGGTTCTCCGACGGTCCGATAAGCGAAACCGGGACGAACGATGCGGTCTCTGGAGATTCCAATTTGGGCGGCGAGAACTTCCTTTGCCAGGCGTATATCTGTTGCGGAAGAACGTCGTGCCGGCGCGCCACATCCGAAACGCTGCCATCCGCACCGAACGCTTCCTGCAATATCGAAAGCTTCAGTTCTGTGGACCATCGACGTTGTCGCTCGGCACCCGTCAGGATCTCAACCTTGGCCATTCATACCCTGTTACGTCACAAATGAATCATCTGTGTCGTAACTTGCGCTAATTCCGCCCCTAAACAAAACCGACTCACCGGACGCTCACTGCCGGCCTACATACGGTTATCGGGTTGCTCCGCGTAACCATACACCGATCGAGCGTGATCGAGCGTAATTACGCCGTCGTCCAGGTCGCGCTGCACAGCCGTTCGGTCTCGCTTTCGCGGATCGCCCCATCCGCCTCCAGCGGAGGATTGAATCGTCAGTCGAGCGGGCGGGAAGTCTCGTTCACCATACTGAGGCGTATCTGCGACTTCTCCGGAATCGAGTTCAATGAACAACTCTCCCTTGCTACCGTCGCACCCACCATTGGCACCCAATCCGCTCGGTGTTCGAACACCCTCTCCTGTGAAATTGTAGGATCCTGGCGCCATGACGTCGACAACATATGTTGCCCCGGTTCCGCCGCGAAATTGTCCAGCGCCAGCGCTATTTATCCGAAACTCGTAACTAAGCACATGAATAGGATAAATCTGCTCATAGTTTTCTACGTTAGGCAAAGCAAGCCCGCCCATCGAAACAACTTGGCTCATTACATTGAACCCGTCACGTCCGAAAACCGCGCCTGCTCCCGATGACCCGAACCAGTGCGAGACGCCGAATTCACCCTGGCTGAGATCACTATTCGACGTGCCGCAGTAAGAGCATTTGCCCCAGGAACCGCTCGCTCTTTGTGGGTCAGCCTGAGCAAGAGCTCTCCAACACGCGTTGATTATGTCGGCCGCTGGAAACATCGTGCACATGGTCACCGGTGCGGGCGCGCGCGCGTTGACCACAGTCCCCTCCGGGGCAATAATCTCAAGTGCACGCAAGGCACCGCCGTTGCGCGGAAGAGCGGCACTTCCAAGAAAGCTCATCACACCTACGAATGCCGCAGAAGTTGTATTTGCGAGAGAGCTGTTCTTGAAGCTTTTTATTTGAGGATGACTGCCAGTAAAGTCGAGAGTAATTTTTTCGCCGCGTACTGTGAGCTTTACTTTCACAGGAACACTGGCTGCCTCGAAACAATCGTTGTCGCTAACGTCCTCCGCCTCATAAACTCCGTCCGGAAGCTGGGCTATTGCTTCCCGCATCATCCGGTCCGCGTGCGTCAGCAGTGCGTCGAGCGCCATTCGGCTTCGATCGGCACCCATCTCGTCAAATAACTTCTGGAGCCGTTGAGCGCCGATGGTAACCGCACCAAGCATTGCGCGCAAATCACCGTCCATTGGTTCCGGATAGCGCGAGTTGAGCAGAAGCAGTTCCCATACATCTTGTCGAGTTACACCAGCTTCAATTAGTTTCAAGACAGGAAGCCGGATCCCCTCATGAAAGATCTCGGTGGCAGAAGTATTGTATGATCCAACAGCACCGCCACCTATGTCGCACTGGTGGGCCCGGTTGCACGTGAAGGCCACAAGTGTACCAGAGCAAAATACCGGACGCACGATTGTCCAGTCCGGCAGGTGATTGCCGCCAGCGACGTACGGATCGCTAAGGATAAAGACGTCCCCCGGAGCAATATTTCCGGCAAATTTGCTCCCTACTGCACGCAACGCGAAACCGGCTCCTCCTGTGTGGATTGGGAGCCCGTCTGCCTGTGCAACCACTTCGCCCTCGGCGCTACCAACGAAACAGGAGAAATCATGCGACTGGCTAAATATTGGGCTGCGAGCGGTTTTCACCATTACCCAACCCATCTGCCTGGAAACATGGTCAAGCTGTTTTTGTATCAGGGCCAATTGTACGGCATCGAAGGTCATGAGCTCGCTCTCGGCATATAGTTTATGTGGATAAGGAAATTGGATCCTGGGTCCACTTCCAGGTGGCACCCTTCCGGCACAATCACCGTCGTGGTTGAACTTTCGACGAGCGCCGGTCCAGCAATGGTGTCTCCATATTTTAGGGCGTCGCCCTCGAAGACGGGTGTCTCCTTGAAATCACCAATTTCCTCCGAATAAGCAGGCCGCAACTCGGTCGGCTCAATTTCTCTTCGCGTCCGCTCACAGCTTGTTTGTTCAGTGAAACCCAAGCGGACCGAACCTACGGCGCGGGCACCGGTAATATCGATCTCGTCCAACCCTTGGTCATGCGCGTAGAGTCGGCGGAACTGCTCCAAAAAGGCGCTTCGAATGGCGCTGATATTGGTTTCCTGAACCGGTACGGTGACAGAGGACTGCTGGCCCTTATATTGGAGTTCCAGTGCCCTTTCGATGGTGATGTCTTCCGGCGCAAAGCCTTCGTCCAAGAAGCGCTGGCGGGTCTCTTCTGCAAGCCTATTGAGGAATTCGTCGATATCGCTCGCAGAGGTCGTCGCCAGAGGCTTCAACCATGAACTGACGACATCTTGCCTTGCATCTGCAGTGCACATGCCGAAAGCACAAAAAACACCAGCAACTCGAGGCACAAAAACCGTACGGCAACCCAAGGCGCGGGCGACAGAAGCGCCATGCATAGCTCCGGCACCTCCGACCGCGACGACCGTAAAACGAGATGGATCAAAACCTCGTTCAACACTCACTTTCTCCACGGCATGAATGACTTCTTGTTCCATAAGGCGGACAATTCCGGCTGCAGCGTGTACGGTCGTGAGACCCGATGGGGAAGCGATGCGGTTGTTGATCGCTTCCTCTGCAAGGTTCTTGTCGAGCGATATCAGACCGCCGCCATAGCGACCACTTTGAAGACGCCCCAACACAAGCTGGGCGTCGGTCACCGTCGGGTCAACGCCCCCTCGAGCATAACAAGCTGGTCCCGGAAACGCACCTGCGCCATGTGGACCGGCGCGAAGCATCCCTCCCTGATCACGGCGCGCGATTGTTCCGCCGCCTGCGCTGACTGTGTGAATGTCGACTGCGGGCAGCGCGAGGTGATATCCATTGACTTCCGTGCTGTTTGTCATCCCAGCCCCGGTTTCGTCCGTAAGGATGACATCGCAGCTGGTACCTCCGATTTCGATGGAGATCAGGTCCTGGGATCCGATCGCCTTGGCACAGACCATCAGTGCGCTGGCACCGGCGGAGGGACCGGACAGCATGAGGGATGCAGGCCGTTGTTCGACCTGCTGGACGGAAACGACACCACCATTGCTTTGCATCAAGAGAAGCGGACGCTTGAGCCCACACTCCTTGAGCCGCGATTCGAGGAGTCGCAGGTAAGGCACGACGCGCGGCGCCACATAAGCGTTGAGGACAACCGTCGAGGTTCGTTCATACTCCCCGACCAATCGCACCATGTCGGAGGAGGCATACACCCAGACATCTGGCCACAGGCTGCGCACCACTTCCTTACATTCGTGCTCATGCTGACTGCTGATGAAACTGTTCAGAAAGGCAATGGCGACCGCCTCCACGCCGCGGCTCTGCATCTCTGCAACCGCTCGCCTGACGCTTTCGTCATCGAGAGGGACAAGACTTTTCCCGGCCTTATCAGTCCTTTCGCGGATCGGCAGCCGAAGACTCCGAGGAACGAGAACAGGAGGAAAGGGAGTGCGATGGTCCCAAGGATCCGAACGCATACCCCGACGAATTTCGAGAGAGTCGCGGAATCCTTCCGTGACTAGGAGGCCGACTTTGGCTCCTTTTCCTTCCAGCAGGGTATTTGTTGCTATTGTTGAGCCGTGCACAAAATGGGAGCACCCGCCGAGCAAAGATGCAGTTGATAGACCAGCGGCTTCTGCAGCTAGCCGCAGCACGTCGATCACACCTTCGGAGGGATCGTTTGTGGTGGTGGATGCCTTATGTTGCCGAAGAAGTCCCTTTGCATCGATGAGCACGAGGTCAGTAAAGGTCCCTCCAATATCGATACCTATGCGCCAGGGCGGACTGAGAGTAGCGCGGTCGTGCATAATTGCTTCCTGTTCGATCGTGAAGGAGGCTTTGGGCACACAGCGCCCTTCTGAGTGCGATTGGCGCTATTTTGTTGCATCACGTATCACGTTGTCAAGACAGGCTGGTCTCTATGCGCCTTTATCTGGCGGCGATTCAGTTCCCGAATGTCGGCTCGTCACACACAAGTGACGGCGGCTAGGGGTGGTGCTTGCTTCCTGCTCCACCGCAACGCCGCCGTAACAGCTGACCCGTCCCAGCCGTTTTTCGCGAATTGGACTCCAGTACCTGTTTGCATAGTGATTTGATGATGGAACTGCAAAAAGCCCTTGCGTTGGGAGGCAACTTCGTTATTTTGTTGCAACAAATATACCTGTTGTGGGCTTTACCCCGTGCCTTTCCTAAGGAGTGACCTTGTATGTTGCATGAAAATTACGAGTTGCCGAGTGGCGCATTGCCTAGCGCGCAATCGGAACAACTATTCGCTCGCGGTCATGGGGTTTTTCCGGACGGCACTACACGCGCCACAATCGAGCGCGATCCAACGCCGCGCTACGTCCAAAGGGGAGAGGGTGCCTATCTGGTCGATGTGGATGGACAGCGATTCCTGGACCTCAATAACAACTTCACCACTTTGATCCACGGGCATGGATATGCACCGGTGATGGATGCCGTTGCGCGTCTTCTTCGGGATGGCACGTGCTTCTCCAATCCGACGGTGCACGAAATCGATCTTGCCGAACTACTAATTGATCGTATTCCATCGGTTAAACAGATCCGCTTCGTCAATACCGGCACCGAGGCCGTGATGTTCGCCATCAAGGCGGCCCGCGCATTTACCGGACGCCCCTGCATTGCCAAGATTGAAGGCGCCTATCACGGCGCCTATGATTGGGCTGAAGTTGGACAAGGGGGTACGCCTACAACCTGGGGATCGTCGGACGCGCCGGTCGCCGTACCGGTCTATGCTGGCACACCAGGATCGGTCGCCGATGAAGTCGTCATCCTTCGCTTCAACGATGCAGAGGGGGCTTGCCGCCGGATCGCGGCGGCCGCTGAGCGCTTGGCCTGCATCCTGCTCGACCCGATGCCAAGCCGCGGCGGCCTTATTCCACCTAATCCCGATTTTGTCGCCGCTGTCGTAGAGACCGCACGACATTATGGTATCCTTGTCGTCTGCGATGAAGTGCTCAATCTCCGCCAAAGCTATCGTGGCGCCTCGTCGCGGTACGGCATCGAGCCTGATCTCATTGCCACCGGAAAGATTATTGGCGGTGGATTTCCGATCGGTGCAATCGGTGGATCACGAGACGTCATGAGCGTCTTTGATGGGTCGACAGGGCGGGCCAAACTAGCGCAGGGCGGCACCTTCTCGGCGAACCCAGTCTCCATGGTCGCTGGTCGTGTCAGCATGGCAGCTATGACCGAGGCTGCATTTGCTCGCCTGGACGTCATGGGCGACCGTCTTCGAGCGGCGCTGACCGCCGCTATTGAACGGCGAAACGCTCATTATGTCATCAGTGGCACTGCGTCGCTCTTTCGCATCCACCCAAAGCAGGTACTACCGCGCGATTATCGGGAAGCCTATCCGTCGTCTGATGAAGCGGCATTGATGAGAACAATGACACGTTACTTCCGCAACGAGGGTGTGATTCTGCCTGACGGCGCAGCGGCCTGTCTCTCGACGGCCATGACTGACGACGACATCGACAAGATCGCGAACACCTTTGATCGGTTCTTGGCGGTAGCACCCGTCCTTGAAAAGGAGATACAGTAATGAGCATTTCCGGAGAATCGGCCGCAACGACCCCAATGATCAGGACGGTAGCCGAGCGCGTCGCCTATGCACTTCAGCGTCACGGCGTGGACACTATCTTCGCGCAGAGCCTTCCCTCCGCTGTGATCCTCGCGGCGGAAAGGATTGGCATCCGCCAGGTCTCTTACCGACAGGAAAACATGGGGGGCGCCATGGCCGACGGTTATGCGCGGCGCTCCGGTAAAGTTTCCGTAGTGGCGGCCCAGAATGGCCCTGCCGCCACTTTACTGGTCCCGCCGTTGGCTGAAGCCCTCAAGGCCAGCGTTCCGATTGTGGCTCTCGTTCAGGAGGTCGAACGCGACCAGGTTGATCGTAATGCCTTCCAGGAACTCGACCATCTCGCACTGTTCCAAGCTTGCGCCAAATGGATCCGCCGTGTGGTCGTCGGCGCGCGCATCGATGACTACATTGACGCGGCGTTCACAGCCGCTGCTTCCGGTCGTCCCGGTCCGGCGGTTTTGCTGCTTCCAGCCGATCTTTTGCGCGAAAGCGCTTCTGCTCCGACATTTGAGCGGCGTTCCAGTTTCGGTCACTGGCCGCTGGATCGCATGCAACCCGACGCCTCGACTATCGAGGAGGCTGCTCGAGCCATAGCCGAAGCCCGCAGCCCTGTCGTTCTGGCGGGCGGTGGTGCTCACTCAGGGGGCGGGGCGACGGAGCTCGCCCAGCTTCAGGAAATGGCATCCCTTCCGGTCTTCACCACAAACATGGGGAAGGGAGCAGTAGATGAGCACCACCCATTGTCCGCCGGTGTTTTAGGGTCGCTGATTGGTCCTCGATCTCTCGGTCGCCACAGCCGCGTTCTTCTGGACCAGGCCGATCTCGTTGTGCTCGTCGGAACGCGTACGAACCAGAACGGCACAGACAACTGGCGCCTAATTCCGCCAGAAGCCAGGATCGTACATATCGACATCGATCCACTCGAGATCGGGCGCAACTACGAATCCTTGAGGCTTGTGGGCACCGCCGCTGAGACACTGCGGGCCTTGCGCGAAGCCTTGAAGGAGCACTCCCTGGTCCTTCGCCAGCAGGCCAGACCAAGCGTCGAGGCGAGGATCGCTGCGGCTTGGCAGGCGTTCGAAGAAGACCGCTTCACCGTGACGCATCGAACGGAAGGTCCAATCCGGCCTGAGTTTCTCATGCGCGAACTCCAGGCGCGGCTAACCCCCGAAACGACGATTGTCACCGATGCCAGTTACTCTTCCTTCTGGGTAACCGGACAGCTCCGCAGCCTTCAGGCGGGGATGCGCTTCATCACGCCACGCGGCCTGGCCGGGCTTGGATGGGGACTTCCTCTTGCGATCGGGGTAAAAATTGCCCGCCAGGATCATCCAGTGATTGCCATCGTCGGCGACGGAGGATTTGCACATAGCTGGGCCGAACTGGAGACACTCATTCGCTCGAATATCGCGCTTACCGTGATCGTCCTCAACAATGGCATCCTCGGGTTCCAAAAACACGCTGAAACAGTGAAGTTCAAGGGTTATACAAGTGCTTGCCACTTCAGCGCAGTCGACCACACGAAGATCGCGGAAGGTTGCGGATGTCCGGCATTGCGCGTTGAGCGGACGGAAGAACTCGGCGCAGCACTTGATCGCGGACTGGCGGGGCAGGGGCCGCTTTTGATTGACTTGATTACCGATCCTGGTGCGTTTCCGCCGATCTCGTTGTTCGAGAAACTGGAGGAGGCAGCGTGAAAACTGGGACATTAGCCAGAGTCGCGGTCGTCACGGGCGGCACTACGGGAATTGGCCTTTCCTGCGCGGAGCACCTTCTCATCGCCGGACACAGAGTGGCTATCTTTAGTACACAAGCAGCGCGCGTCGACAAAGCGCGCGACGACCTCTCACGCAAATTTGGGGCGGAGAAGGTCATTGCCGACGCGGTAGATTTGCGACACCCCGACGCGCTAAAGGCGTTTTTTGAACAAGTCGAACGAACGTGGAGCTCGCCTGAGGTCCTGATTTGCAATGCTGGGCTCTCGCCTAAGCATAACGGCCAGCGCCTGGCGTTTGACATCATTCCAATTGATGAGTGGAATGATGTCCTGGCCATCAATCTTACCGGCGCCATGCTGTGCTGCCAGTTGGCTGCACCCAAAATGGCGGCCAGCGGATTCGGGCGCATTGTCTTGATTGGGTCGATTGCGGGCCGGGCAATGCCAAGGCTTGCCGGCGCAAGTTATGTGGCATCCAAGGCTGCCTTGGCAGGAATGGCGAAATCGTTGGTGAGCGAGTATTCCTCTCATGGTGTCACAATCAATATTGTAGCGCCCGGGAATGTCCTGACTGACATGATGGCTTCGCCGGACAGTCCGGCCTATCAAGCCGCACTTGCTCGGATCCCCTCTGGGCGAATTGGGCGGCCGGAAGACATCGCCGCACTGGTCGCGTTTCTGGCCTCGGAGCGAGCTGAATTCATCAACGGTGCAATCATCGACGTCAACGGCGGAGAGTATCTGCCATGCTGATCTTTGTCCGGCCGCAGTGCGATGGCCAAGTAACCTGCAGGCCGGTCGTGAGAGTCGATAAAGCAGTCGGCCAATAGGATATCGCGTCTGTGCGCGAGACCAAGGTTGAGAGTCCGACGGAATACCGAGTCATGCTTCACGCACCGATCGGGAGAATTCACGCGCGCTCGCATCGAGCCGCAGCGGTCTCATAGTCAGTTCAAAACGACTAGAGGTGAGCGATGACTGCGAGTTCCGAGGGCTTCCTGGAAATTACCGACCAGAACTTCCGCCGTGCGATGCCGTTCCTTAATCTGCCTGGGGACTGGCAGAGCGGATCATCCAGTGCAACTCGACCTATGCGGTTCGGTTTGGTGTGCGACTGCACGGCCGCATGTTCAGCTTCATCGGCTCGCGCTGGGTCCAGAACGAGCATTGCCAACCTGTGAAGGAAGGCATTCGCAGCGCGTCCAGCGAGGATGCCGAGGAAGTCGAGGCACTCGACGCACTCATGACCTTGAAGTGCTCGCTCGTTGATGTCCCATTTGACGGCTCCAAGGGGCACTGAAAATGAATCCCCGCGAGTGGTCGCCGCAGGAGCTCGAGCGTATCACCCGCGGCTTCACCCAGGAACTGAACAAGCGCGGCCTGATTGGCCCCAGCGTCAACGTTCCGGCTCCGGACATCGGAACAGGTCCTGCGATAATGGACGTATTCCACCGTGCTCTTTCAGCCGACGTCGTCAATGCGCGCGCGGGGGCATCGGTGATCGTCCAAAGCTTCGGCAACGTCGAGTATCACACCGCCAAATTCCTGTCGGAAGGGTATGGCGCACGCATCACCGTCGGTGCGGAACGCGATGGCCATGTCGCCAATCCCGAAGGTCTTTCCATGGAGGCGCTCAAGCAGCACCAGATCCGCACGGAAGCATCCTCGGCGTTGACGACGCCATATCGTTTGCCAGCGATACGACGGCATCGAGCAGCGTTGCGACGTTCCTATTCCATCAGCGAAAGCCATCAATGCCGGGAGCGGATAAAAGCGCTTCGGGTTGTCGAAGCTGCCAACGGGCCGTCACCTTCGAAAGACAAGATCCTTCGTTTGGGCGGAGTGACCATTCTTCCTGATCTCTATATCAATGCCGGCGAACCTGACACACATTCCATTCGGTCAACTGGAGCGGCGGCGGCAGCAGCGGGGTGCAATCAGACGATTGGGGATGATCGGCAAGGTGTTCCCGGTCGACATCTGCGATGAGTTCCTGGAAGGGTGGCAAGATCGACCTCGTCCGCTCAGGACTTGAGGACGTCAATGCGCAGCACCTGGGCCTGCATCGGTGACCTTCTTGAGGTGCAGCCCAATTTAGGGGACTACAGAACCACCGCGTATGTCGCCTCCATCCGGACGTCGCTGAATCAACAAGGCGATCGGAATCTGATTGTCTACACCGGTTCCCTACCAATAAAAACGCGCAGGTCCAGCGATGTTGTATGCGCTACCTTATGCGATATGGTAGATCGCGACGCATCAGACCTCAAAAGCTGGCTAGATGGCCTCGCCAAAGGTAAACGAATGATGCAGCACGTGGATTCACATCAGGCCAGCTCAACAATTCTCGCTCCACTACTGAACAAGGTGTTTCGTCCGATCTGGACGGCCTCACAAATATCCAGCCTTGGATGGCTCGTGCAAACGGTTGCCATCAGTTGGCTGATGGCAACCGTTTCGGCGTCCGATCTGATGGTTGCGCTGGTGCAGGCCGCGTCGACGTTGCCGGTATTCTTCCTGTCGCTCCTGGCAGGAGCCATCGCTGACAACTTCAGTCGGCGGTGGGTGATGTTTGCCGGACACTGCCTATTGGCGTTGGCCTCAACGACGCTGTTGATTTCTGTGGGTGTAGGGTTTGTCCGTCCCTGGCTCATCCTCGCACTGAGTTTCCTGGCCGGCTGCGGCTTCGCGCTGAACGATCCGGCTTGGCACGCTTCCATCGGCGATATCCTTCACAAGCGCGACATTCCGGCCGCGGTGACGCTGACATCTGTCGGATACAACATCGTGCGTAGCCTTGGTCCGGCTTTGGGCGGCGTAATCCTGGCTTTCTTCGGACCGTTCACCGCTTTTGCCTTGGCCGCGCTGTGCGTTCTGACGCCGCTTGGCGCTATATGGCAGACCAAATGGCAGGTTTGTACTTCGCCTCTCCCGCCTGAGAAAATGACCACGGCTATTCACGACGGGCTGCGCTTCACGGCGATGTCCCTGGAGATCAGGTCGGCGGTCGCCCGTGCGACCCTGTTCGGGTTGGCTAGCGTCTCCATCCTCGCGCTGCTCCCTCTAGTGGTGCGCGATCAGTTGGCGAGAGGCCCGATGGTCTACGGCATTCTGTTGGCCGGATTCGGCGCAGGGGCGTTCTTCGCCGGCCTGAGCAGCAGCTTCCTCAGGCGGATCATACCTCAAAACAAGCTGGTGGCGGTCGCCTCTGTTGCCTGTGCGACATGCTGCCTTTCCCTTGCGCTGACATCATCGGTAGCTGTGGCGGCCTTCGCGCTGGCACTCGGGGGTGCCGGCTGGCTTATCACTTGGACTGGCATCGACGTCTCTGTGCAGCTGGCCAGTCCACGATGGGTTGTCGGCCGCACGCTCTCGATCTACTATGCCTTGAGCGCTGGCGGCATGGCTGCCGGCAGCTGGGTCTGGGGAACCATCGCTCAGAACTACTCCCTGACCTGGGCTCTGGAGGCAGCTTCAGGAGCTTTGTTGCTGGTCGCGGCAGCGGGAGTACTGTTACCAGTGCGTTCATGGGAAGAAGCCGATCAGGAAACTTCGGATTTTCATCCGCCAAAACTGGCACTCGATCTGAAGCCCAGAAGCGGCCCGATCGGTGTCAAGGTTGAGTACTCCATATCTGAAGAGAACATAGAGGCGTTTCTCGTCTGCATGCGCGCCAGGCGGCACGTTCAAAGCCGTGCCGGTGCCCGAAACTGGACCCTCCAGCGCAACCTGCAAACGCCGTCAGTCTGGACTGAGACTTTCCGCACGCCAACCTGGATGGATTTTCTTCGCCTGAATTATCGGCTCACGGCCGCCGATAAGGACGTCGCCAAGAATCTTTGGGCGTTGCATGATGGGGAGCTTCCACCGCAGACGGTGCTTTCAATCGAGCGCACGACGGACGCAGCCCGCACCCGGCCCGTTGAAGTCTCACGACCCTTGAGGTGATGTCGACATGAACCCACCATCCATAGAACAGCCGTGCTTGCAACGGGCTCCTGGGTCCGAAAGTCTGGCGAACGTCACCTCCCCGACCGAGGCCGATACATCGGCTCCTGACTTGCGACTGGTATTGCCCACGCCCTTGCAGGACAAGTCGGCTGCCGTTGATGCTGTTCCAACGGCAGCCACGTCGCACCGCGTGGTCGGAGTGGCGAAGGCAACCGATGCATGGAACCGGAGCCGGCGATGTTGACCGCGGCCATGTCTTCGCTCAATTTTGTGCGTTGTCGCTCGACGGTATTTTAGGAAGGCACACGACAAAGACCAAGGCCTAGACACAACGCCTTTGCGCCGGTTGGCCATGACGGCGGACCCTACCGGCTGTGCCTTAAATTAGCCGACAGGCGTGGTCATAACCGTCACCATCGAGATCGGCGCGCCGATCCTACGTCACTGTTTGTCCCTCACTTCGTTCCGCCGGCTGCGATGATTACGGCCGTGTGTGCGACAGCTACTACTGCTGTGACCCCCGACACTCATCCGTTTGCGGCTGGAGTTCGGTGGTTAGTTATGCGCGTTTGCGCGGGTGAAGCAATGGGCGCGACGCGCAGCGTTTCCGTTGTGCGGAGCGTTTCGCCCATTGCGGTGAGGTCGGCGGCATAGGCCGCCGGTTTTTGATAGCCGAGGGCTGAGTGTGGACGGGCCGCATTATAGTCGGCAACCCACCGGGACACGGCTGACCGTGCGTGATCGAGGCCGAAAAACAGTGTCTCGTTCAGGAGTTCAAGGACTGTCAGGAATTCT
>Ga0228710_1008898_pt1 | contig 14199 bp, 6 predicted proteins | sample MedpolnodulmetaG_FD_177995 | JGI IMG/M metagenome (GOLD analysis project Ga0228710, IMG submission 177995) | Root nodule microbial communities from Medicago polymorpha collected in Santa Monica, California, United States - pink nodules | ecosystem: Host-associated > Plants > Roots > Nodule...
ATAAAAAACACAAAACAAATCAAACGTCAATTTTTACCCCGAACTACGAGGTTTTGATCCCTCACGGGTACGTAGGCAAAGGACACTCGTCCTTCCAAATCAATAAAAAATGTAGATAAGTAGGTCTGTTTCTTCCTTCACCACTTTAATTCTTTTTTTCAAAATAAGCAAGTTATAGCACAAAACGTTGAATAAAACCAAGAGGTTCCCGTAGAGTACTACGGACATAAAGGGTGCTAACACCTTCCCTTTATGTAACTAACTCCCGAACCCTAAATCTTTTCAAAGGGGTGTTTCGAACTTTTTTCCCCTTTTCTCTCAAAATTAAATGTTCAGTCGTGAAATAAAATAGTGAGTCAAACGCTAATCAAATAGCTTTGATCTCCAAAAAATGGCGCGACAGGTATAATTGGAATAATGAAAAAGTAAGGATAAATATATTCATCTAGTTTGTTACACTTTTTAAAGGATAAAGGAAATAAATAGACATATATAGAGTCATATCGTGTTTGTTACGCTTTTATTTTAATATTTAAATTTACTCTTATCTATTTGTTACATGTGTTATTTGTATTGAAAGTTGAGGATAATTTTGAAAAAGAAAAAGTCAACCAAAAGAGACAAAACATGTTTTTTCTTTATATATATATATAATAGATTAATGAATTTACTTATTATTTTTATTTTACTTTGTTTTTTTGTATGCTTACAACTTAAATTCTTATCTTGACTTTGGATCCATAAGTTTTTTGTTTAATCTCTGCATATGGATTGACAAAAAAAAAACTATAATAACATGACTAAGAGACGAACATTTAGGACCAATACGATTGTTATATCAACTAGCAAAAATATTGGTGTCTGTCTATCAGGTTTTTTGGTTCAAAAAGTTTGCATCATGATTTCAAATCGTTATCATTATTTTGGTGCCCCAACATCAAGGGACGGTGTCACCACAACCCGACTAAGAATTAGTTTGGGATTAGGGTTCCCGACCTAATGTGATTCATTCTAGTACTGTAGATAATGATTCATTTTACTACTACGGAGAAAACTGAGAGAATGTTTAACTATACTACAATATACAATGTATACCTTTTATTAGTTCATCATCTTATTTATATGTAAACTGGTAAACCGAGTTGAGAGAATGTTTAAGTATTCTACAATATACAATATATACCTTTTATTAGTTCATGATCTTGTCTATATGCTTATATGTAAGCTATGTCGTTATTGTTGAATTTGATTTAACAAAATGTTAGTCGTTTCATTTCAGTTTTATAGTTTCAAAGTGCGTTCAAATTATGAAATTCAAATCACAGAAACACAATTTTAAGCATTGTTGTCAAAATTGCGACTTAAGCACCGAAATCTAGGATTTTGCGACTTTACTTAACTTCAATGACTCAAATCCATAGCAGAATTCCAAAACAGGCAAAATTCTAGCAAAATTGCACAAAATCGTGAAATCCGTTCAAAATTGGAGGATTTTAAAGGATTTTGTCCATTTTTTGACACATGTCAATTTTTGACATGATTCGTCACATATGACCCGTTTTGTACCCATGACTCGGTTCTATACATACCAAAAATGTCAAAAAATTTCATTCGTTTATTTCACACCACACTTCCTCATCACAGTTCATCTATTGATCATGGACGAAATGATGAGATTGATGAAGATGAACGTGTTGATATGATGAGTGTTAATCCATATAATTGGCGATTTTTTCGTGATTTATGATTGAATAATGGTTTTGCCATTTAAGTATTTTGTTAGGCACCTAGTCTTTGCCTTGAAACTTAATAGCCACTTACTCACTTATGATCAAGTATTTTGTCAAACATCTAGGATTTGCCTAAGTATTTTGTCTAGGTTCTTTAGCATTATAATGATTACTAAAGAATATTTGACATATATGCTTTGAGTCATTCATGTATATATGAATTTTGTGGACTTTGAACTTTGAGTCATTTATAACTATATGCAATTTATAACATATATTTAACATTATTTTTGTTTTGGTAGAATCCTCGATTTTGATTGCTATGTTACGATTTGCGATTTTGCTATCCTATATTAATTCTACAAAAGTCCTTAAGTAAAATCCTTCGATTTTAATTGCGATTTTGCTATTGCCTTTCGACCTTAAGAAAAATTCCGATTTTAACAACTTGGTTTTAGGTCTCTTTTATTTAAAACCAATTAGAGCATACGGGCTAAGTTACGAGCAGCTCAATTCCCCTTTCCACAAATCAAATCAAGAGCAAATTTTGATTACACACAAAAATACATTTCATTTAATTATTTAATAAATATACATTACTTGATTATTTTCTCTTTCTACCTTTTTTTCATTAGTGCATGTGTGGTCAAATACTTATGACCAAACAAAATTTTTTCAAAATCAAACCCAAACTAGGTTATGATCTACGTTATTGGCTATGGTTCATCCGTACGTTCTATTGAATACCTTCAAATATAAAACCATAGCAATCATTTGACAATCGGTTTCGAAAATAATATATCTAAACCAACACTCATGATCAAATTTTACAGTGAGATTCAACGTTGGACATTGAACTCCTGCATCTCGATGCAGCTGCCACGTTACCTCTAATAACACATCCAAGCCTTAAAACCACTGAAACAAAATCAATTTCAAACAATAATACCTACTACAATGATATACATTTCAGTCATTAAAAATCAGTTAGTGATAAGAAAGACCCCTTTTGAGATTTGAAAGATAACTAATAACTAAATGTTCCGTAAGCATAAACTGATTATTGCTCATTGCAATTACAACATCAACATAAAAAATAAAGCTTGGACAAACATGTCACTATGATTTAGTACAAGACTTGATTTTTTTTTATTTTTTTTTTCATTACTAAGGGCATATATAAGAATTGATCCAAGTAGACATAATTTTACATGAGAGTTCTGCTATGTCACAAGCAGTATCTCTCCCATGAAACAACTATATATTTAATTTCTTCCCACTTTTTTTTATCTGATGTATCAGTTGATTTTGTCCAAACATCACCCCACTAGCCACTCCCACTTTGGTCAAATATTTGTATGTCTAAGCAAGATGATGAGGATTTTGGCCCCTCTAACACTGAGCTACCGAATAATTAGATTACTTTTTTCCAGCATTTAACCAACAAAACCTTGAATCTTAATCTCCTCAACTAGGCTCTCAAATCTCATTGTTAATTTGTTATGGCCCCTCTAACATGACTTGCACTGATTAAGTGGCTTATTTATCGTCTAGATCGGAACTTGAAACTCTGTCTCTCATTAATGGACGGGTGTTGTCTTGTGGGGATCAAACCACAGTTCTCCCTCAATGTTCAATGTTGCTTAACTAATTAAGACACCAAAACCAATATTCAACGAATATTAATTTTCTATAAAATTAAATTACGATACTTTTTCACCTTAAACTAATACTTTTTTTTTTTCCAGAAAGAATATTCTTTTATCAGAAATATAACTATATAAAAAAAACATCAAAACTTCAATTGTCAATGTTACTGTTTATTATACTGCAATCAACAAAGAAAGACATTGTTATGCAATGTTTAGGTGCATGGCAGGAATGAATTAAGAGGCAGATATGAAAAACTAATAACAACCTAAAGATCTATAAAACAAAAGGAAATAAAACGACGAGACACAACTGAATGTTAAGAAGCTATAACAGCACAACCACCATGATGCGGTTAACCATACGTTGCTTGAAGAAGTTCAAGATATCCATTCTTATAGTGCTCAAGTGAACAACATAGTTGTCTAATTGCCTCCTTCTTCTCCTCAGCCATATCTAAGATCACAGCATTTTGTTCAGTCACCTCTTTTTCAAGTTCTCCCACTCTTAGTTTCAGCTTATTTACTTCATTTAGTGTAGTTTTTTTGTCAACTCCCACCTCCTTCAATGAGACTTTTAACTCCATAATATATCTTGTCATATTTGTAATTTGATCAGCACGGGAACATATCTCAGTCAGCAGCTTATCAATCTTGACATTTGCTTCATCTCTTTCGATCACTACCATGTTCAATTCCTTATTTACAGCTTCTACATCATGCATTCTCTGACCAAGTTCTTCCCTCACAGAACTGATTTCATCTTGTAAAACCATTTGTCGAGTAGCAAGCAACTCTTCTTGTTTCGAAATTTCAGCCTCATGTTGCCTTAATTTGTTTTCCAATTCCTTGTTTCTAGACTCACAGTCCTCCAGTTTAGAGGTAAGTTGCATTTTTGTGTTTAACAAACTTTCAATATTAAAATGTAGCTCATCTTTCTCAGTAGAGAACTTATCTTGCGAAACAAGCATTTCAGACTTCAATTTTTGCACCTCTTTTCTATGCATTCTAACCAACTCTCCCAACATGTGAATCTGTTTTCTCCCTGAAACTAACTCCAATTTTGATTTATCCATATTTTCCTGTGTCACTTTAAGTTGGCCTTGCAATTGATGAGTTTCAGATGCCTTATTCCCAAGTTCCTTTTTTAACATATCAATTTCATCTTCTAATAGCTTGAGATTTTCATTATCTACCTGAAACTGTTTTTCATTATCTACCTGAAACTGTTCTACCAAATTTGTAATCTTGTTGACGTACTCTTGAACACGAGTATCCGATTCAGCAATATGTTTTTGTAACTCCTCCTCTTTTAGATTCAATTCTTTCCGCACATTACCAAGTTGAAACTCACTTTTCTCAATTTGAATCTTCAACTTGGAAATCTCTTCCTCTAAAAACACTTTTTGTTGATTTTTTTGATAAGCAAAGAGATTTTTTTGTTTACTCAACTCCTCCTCTTTCAACTTCAATTCTTTGCTCACATTATCAACCTGATCCTTACTATTCTCAACTTGAACCTTCAACTTTATGATCTCTTCTTCCGAAAGCTGAAGCTTCAAATCAGCAACACTTAGCTCTTCCTCTTTGAGCTTTAATTCTTTACTCACATTTTCAAGTTGACCCTCACTGTTCTCGACTTGATCCTTCAACTTTATATTCACTTCTTCTGAAAGCTGAAGCTTTAAATTGGTAACCCTCAACTCTTCATCCTTTTCCCTTAACTTTTTTAACAAGTCATCATAACTTTTATTGTCCATCTCCCACAATAAACTATCATCTGTATTTTCCACCCCAACAAACTGGTTTTGTTCACCCATATCAACATAATTATCTTCTAGCTTCATAACTTCAAAGTGTTCCTCAGGCTGCATGCTATGGCAATTGATTACCGGGATATCAGTTTCAGGTTCAGAATCCCAGGATGACAAAGGTGATTCACAATCCTCTGTCATAGAAGACATCAATCTATTACCTCCATCAGAGCACAAATCAACATTGAGAGGTTGAAGGTCAGATTTCAGCTTCTGGTATGGAGTTACCAATACAATATCTCCATCAAGATCAAGATCAGTATTGCTAGAGCCCTCCATCTAATTATTAACTCAATGATTAGAACTCTCCAATGAACTATGCGCCAAAAGTAAAATAAAAATCGTACAAGTTTTCTATTCCAATCATCAAATGGAAAGAAAAATTCAATTTAAACCATAATGAATATAGACCAAATCACCATTTTTATTCTTATTATTTTTCTAGGATATGAAACAAATTTAAAAATGTTTATTATACTAAATGTTAGATAGTCTTGTCTTGACCTAACCCCTAATCCCGCATTACACACTTTATACCACTAAACCACCAACATTTTTAATATTTAAGGTTTGCTTCTTTTTTTTTTGGTCAAGTAGCCACTAGCTAGAGCTCACACAATTTAATTGTGGAGAAGTGGAGTGTCCAGGGTTCGAACCCCGGCCCCTGCATATAAAATGCAATATCTCTACCAACTGCGTAAAATTGATCACGGATTTCCTTAATACATTATAACAGTTCAAGCAAAAAGAATTATCTATAAAGCAAACGGACACCGAATGTAAATGCGTGTTTCAGTGTCGTGTGTCGGTGTTTGACAAGTACATGTATAGAACAGACACCGGATATGCCTTCGATTAGAAGGTGTTAATGTTACGTAGGGAAGTACGACGAAAGAGATTAACAAAGTAACAACTCAGAACAACTTAACGATGGAGGGAAAATAAAGAAAACAAAAACAACAACGGTGAAAGAGATCCTATAAATATAGAGATAAAGAATACAAATACAAGAAAGGAACATGATACCTGAACAGTAGGACGTTAGCTGAAAGAAGGAAAACAATAAGGGATGGGAACGGCGTAGAGTGATGGTTTAGGTTTAATGGAGAGGAAAATAATAAATTATTCTGTTTTATTAGGGTTTGTTACTTTAACCCTTTTTTCTCTACTCAAACGAATTTTGATCCATCATAATTATAGGCTTAATTCACTTAGATAAAAAATTAAAATAAAATCAATCTTTTTTTTTAGGAACTAAAGTAAAATCAATCTATGATATGTTGGAGAGATTGTAAATTAGTTCTTTCATTACAATAAGTTAGAGACTAAAAAAAAATTGTTAGACTGTATTGAGCTTGGCCCCCATTTTGGTTGATCATCCTCTCAAACTAGCTACTGATCATTGCCTTGATAAGCTAATACTTCACCAACTAGCTAATCAGACTCAAGCCCCTCCTTATGCAAATTCCTCCTTTCACGTTAGACGGTATCGAGCTTGGGTCCCATTAATTGTGGTTCATCATCCTCTCAAACGAGCTACTGATCATCGCCTTGATAAGCTATTACTTCACCAACTAGCTAATCAGATTCGAGCCCCTCCTTAGACAGATTCATCCTTTCGCTCCTCAGTTTATGGGGTATCCAGGTATATATTAGCACACTAGATTGGGCCAATTCAAATTCAGCACTTTTAATTTGGACAAAATTCAATGAACACTTAATCTTTTTTTTGAAGGATGTGAACACCTAAAATTATTTATTATATTATATAATCTTTTAAACTCAAATAGCCACTATGTAACTAAAGAAAAGTTGGATACTAACTCAAACTATTTTTGTAAAAAAAAAAAAAGAACTCATACTATATTTGGTTAACAAAAACCGATTGAGACCATTTGTTTAGACCCAATTTAAAGCAATAATAACTTTACGAGTAGGATTAATTATCATCATATTTAAGTAAAATGGTATTGGATCGACTCATAGAATAATCATGTACGGTTGTACCATATTGGAGGTCTATTTATAGAACAGTCCTACAATGCAGTACGACTTTGATACACTTGTCCGTTTTATTCTGGAGACGGTGTGATTGTTAGTCTGCTTGCATAATTTTAGACAGTATCGTGAAACATGTTAAAGAGAGTGGCCTAGTTTACGACGCAGTTCAATAATTTCCTTGTTGACGAAAAATATTTTTGAACTAACATAACAAGTTTTTTTTTTAATAAAGAACAACATATATGGTGTATTAATTACAATATCTTTTGTTGTTCAACAAACTTTAACTCGACACAAATTATTGTCAAACCTTATGATTTATCACCCTATGGACAACCGACTGACAAACCAAATCCCACATAAAAAACAGTTTAATAAAAACAAAATTCCTGCCGTCTTGAAGGAAGAAATGCCGATTTCCAAACTAAGTATTTTTTGCACCAGTGTCCGGTTTTTAATCTTTTTTTTATAGTAGGATTTTTGTCTTTTATTAGTTTTTTATGTAAGTTTTTTTTAGAAGATAATCTTATTTTAATGAGAGATAACATCTATCTAATTTGTTTGGTAAGTATAACTTAGATGTTAACTATAAGGACAATATAATATGCGGAAGTCGGGTTTAAACCTTAAATTCTTCACTTCTTCACACTTAGACTTGTTTGAATTCAGTCATTAAAATACTTGGCAAAACAATCACTCTAATTCTACGGCGCAATTGTATAGTTTTCTTTTTTTAATGAGAGAGAGCAATAGTACAGTTTTGATATTATCTATGCGGATACAGCATATTCAAGTTATTTTCTACTTTAACTTTCTTTGATAAACCTCTTCAAAGAAAAACTTACTTTGATTAAAATTAGGGCATAAGCTAATTTTTTTTTTTTTTTTTGCAAGAATCGGATAAACTAATTGATAAAAATAAATATAATGAATAAAATACATGATAAGTCGGTTGATTAAATTAAGGGTTAAATATTTGAGGATGGGTAGCTCACTTTTTTAAGAATGATTGGTTGGGCTAAATGATTAAATTTAAAGGAGTTAAAAGGTTTTGTGTTTGATTGAATACGAGCAAAAAAGACAATACTAACATAACATTTAATCTACTCTTTTAAATAAAAAAACATATTAATATTTGTCATTCAAAAAATCATATTTTGTTTTTAGTCCTTCTCAAAATTTTCGTCAAGCAATGGCCCTTCAAATGGTTTCTTTTCTATTAGCCCTACAAAAAAGATTTTTTTATTATCATTTTTTGTCTCTGTTTATAAGTCAACTCATTTGTCCCTTTCAAATTTTTGAATGATTTTTTGAAGGCATATTTAAAATAAAATAAAGACTCATTTTGGTCCTTCACAATTTTTGTGTGGACTAATTAAGTCCTTGACATAATTAAAAGTCAAATTAATCTCTGATATTTTCATATTGGGGACAGATCATGACTAATTTGTCATCGTTATAAGAATGTTGGGGTCTACTTCGAGTTTTATTTTTGTTGGGGACTAAATTGGTCCGCACGAAAATTGTGAAGGACCAAAATGGGTCTTCACCCTTTAAAATATTATAAAAATCTCTCTCACAAAAATTTAGAATTTTTAAAAAAAAAATGAGTTGAAATGAATTTTTTAGCACAACAAAACATAAAAATTCACAATTAATTCATCCGATATTAAAAAAGTCTAAACGTTTGCATTTAAGATTTCTATAATGTACTATACATAATAGCAGGAAAAAAAAAATTCAAGTTTCGAATGATACATATGAGTTGAATTAAAATAAGGGACAAAAAACATTGATTGAAAATATTTCGAAGACCACTGTTTGAAGAAGAAATTTACAGAGATAAAAAGCAAAATAAGATATATTTATAGGGACAAAGAGCTATTTTTTAATTTTTTTAGACATGTTTATAATATTATTAAATGTTCCTAGACTCATGTCTTGAACTTTCATTTTAAAAAATTATATTTAATTAACATATTAAAAAATTCTATTTTTTTGCAAAAAGAAATTTTTGATCCCATAGTCCTTCAAATAATTTCAAGTTTTTATTTTGATTTCATAACTAATAAAACAACGTTTCAACTTATTCTCTTCTTACAGACAAATCACAAGTTTGATGACTTTGGAGATCCCACTTTAGGACTCTCACTAGTTTGATGACTTTGTATGGTGTCATTGTTGGGGTAATTGTAGAAGTGGGGAATGATCCCTCGTTTGATAAATTTGGTGAAATTGTGCTTTTACTTGATGTGCTTCAATCATTTTATTTTATCTTCATGTTATATATGATGGTTGAGATTTTGGAAATTACAAATGATTTGAGCCTAGCACTACAAAGGTGTGATCAAGATCTTTTAAATGCTATGTCACTTGTTAATGATACCAAAAAACAATTATAAGAAATGAGGAATGAGGGTTGGGAAGACCTTATATCTAGGGTTGCGAAAATTTGTACTAAACATGATATTGATGTACCTGATATGGATGCACCATATATGGAAGGAAATAAATCTAGGCGAGTCACTCCGGTTTCTAGTGTTTCTAATTTGCATCATTATAAGAATGATTGTTTGTTTAGTGTTTTAGATTTGCAATTGCAAGAGCTTAATGCTAAGTTTGATGAAGAGAATACCAAACTTTTACAATGTGTTTCATGTTTGAGTCCTGCAAAGTCATTTGCTGCTTTTGATGTGAACAAATTATTGAAGATTGTTGAGCTTTATCCAAATGATTTTGTAGATGTGTGAGAAGTGAAGTTGCGCAGACAACTTCATAATTATGTTAGAAATGGTAAATCTGATCCAAAATTTGCAAAGTTGAAAGGACTTTCGGATCTTTGTGAAATACTTGTGGAAACAAATAAGTGCAAGACATTTGCTTTGGTTTTTAAACTTTTGAAGTTGGTTTTACTCTTGCCGGTTGCAACTGCAAGTGTTGAACGTGTTTTTTCAGTTATGAAGATTGTAAAGAGTCAATTACGTAACAAAATGGATGATCAATGGTTAAATGATCGTCTTGCAACTTATATTGAAAGAGATGTTTTTTTTCACAATTAACACTGATGTTATTCTAGCTCATTTTCAACAAATGGATGGTAGATGATTTTCACTGTAATTTGCATCAAACAATGTTATATATTTTTTTAGTATAATTTGTATTATAGTTTTTTTAAAAAATTTGTCACACTAATATGACATGTCTAGATCCGCTCCCGGTTTCGTGGAACATTAAAATAAATCAAGATGAAATACAATGAATGAATCACGAAGACTTGTGTGACTGAATTTTACACCTACAAATTTCAAAGAATAATTGATCAACATCTATGTACCTGTATACCTTCGTGGAAGGTTTAAATAAATCAAGATGAAAACTATATACTCTTTGCTGGAATTGTATATACAATACAATTGTATCTTAAATTTGGCTTAGAAAATCAAAAGATCTGATTCAATCAAAATAAAATTGATCTTCATCGAATAAAATAAACTGATTCAATTAATTTCATTAAATTCTATCAGATTCAATTAGTCTGGAAAGTTCACAAAACAAATGAAAAAATTCACAGTTGAATCAGATTTTTTTCCTTTAAACTTCTATCGAATAAAATGGTTGGTGATTTTGTTATTTAATAACAAAAGTTTACAATTGCATTAGCCATTTATTTGGATTGTTTTCCCTGTGTATTTGGGTGGGTTGTTTAGGAAGGAGTAATAAAACCATATGCTAGGGATTAGTGATGATTAATCACAACCATCAATTAAATTTAAATTTAATGGTCAAGATTTGGAGTAACTCTTTATACTTACTTTTGGAGTCAATGGATCCCTACTCAAAGATAAAATGTTAATAAATTAAGTAAAAAAAAAAAAGTTTTTTAATGAGTTTTTTTTTAATATCCCACTTGGATCACAAGTATTTTTTTATGGACACTTGGGTAAAAAGTTGAAGTCACTCAACTTGACCATTTTATTTAGGGTTAATAGGTTTTTACCCCTTTAATATAGGTCATTTCCGGTTTCTCCCCTATAATTTTTTTTAATTTACTCCCTGTAAGAAAATTTTGTTTTGATTTACCCCCTAAGGGTCCGTTTGGTTCGAGAATTAGGAGGGGAGGGGAGGGGAGGGAAGGGGAGGGATTTTAACGGAGGGGAGGGGAGGGGAGATATTTTAATTAAAAACGTGTTTGGTTCACAAGGGGAGGGGGAGGGATTTTAAAATTATTTTACTGTTTTACCCTTAAACTTAATTAAATAAAGAAACTACTTGATTTTACAATTTCAGAGACCAACCAATGACAAGCACACATCTAAGCTGTTTATTTTATCTTAAACTGACTCATATATTTTCCACAACACGACATGAACCGGTGAATTAACATTAAAAAAAAAGATCAACAAGCAATAATAAGTTGAATTAAAATAAGATAATAATAAGGTCGTTGACATCAACAAAGGAGTAGTAGAAGTGGTTTTAGATGTAACAAATAAGAGTTATAGATAATATAATAATAAAAGTTGTTACATAAAAAAATATAACAAAATAATAATAATAATTGTCATAAGAAAAGTTGTTACAAGGTTAATATTGAGATTTGAAATTAATTTAAGGATAATTATGACAATGCAATCAAATTTTAAAAAGATTTGCTCCCCTCCCCTTCCCTTCCCTCCCCTTCTAAAAATTGAACCAAACACTTCAAATTAAAAATCTCCCCTCCCCTCCCCGCCCCTCCCCTCCAAAACTCTCGAACCAAACGGACCCTTAATCAGAGTATCTGCTTGGTTTTTGTTATTATTGAATGATTGTAGCATGCCACTAGAAAAACAAATATTACCACTCTTTTTTTTTTATCTTAATCTTAACTCTGATTATCTTTTTGAAATGACTAGTTTTCATGATTGTTGCTTTGTGTTGTCTAACTTGTTTTCTACATGACAGTGCTGCTCATGTTGCAGTAACAACACTTCATGTGTGCTGTGAGACACATCATTTCATGACATTCACGTGTGTATATATGCCATCATATGTATCTATGTAGTTACATAAGTATTTTTATTTTGCATGAGATTCATCACGTTATAGTTATACTTTGCTATGCACATGAAATGACACTCCATCTTATTAGAGTAAATATGAACTGGAGCAAAAAAATAATCAGATTACTACTACAAATAGATGAGTTTTTCCCCTTATTTTTATGTAAAACTTGCAACTTTTTGTCTGTGTTCGCTACACACATCACTGATCCAATCTTCATCTTTTTGCATCTTATGCATTTCTGTGTTCCATTGTTGAAGGGATATTTGGAAAATACAGAAAAGATAGAATCAAGAGATTGATAAGGTTGAAGCCATGGTTTTAAACTGCGGTCGCGGATGTGGTTGATGTGATTGCGGCCATTGCAGCTGCCGCGACATGAAATAATTTATTTTTTCACAAACTACATAAAGTGACACCAACATGCTACTACATTATTTACCCATCATCGCAGAGTCTTAGTTCACTCTGTATTTGATTGAGAAGTGCTTGAAATACACACTTTCGAAGCATATTGGAATTTTGAGTTTCAAAATTTTAATTTTTGGAGAGAAGATTTGAACAAACATGGTCGAAATCATCTCATGCGATTCCTGTTACAGTTACGATAAAGTCACACGCTTGATTAAAAAGAACACCGCAATTGTTGTTATAGAGACTACCACATCAACAATATTATGGCAGCAGTTGCATATACAAACCTCAATTTAAAACAATGGTTGAAGCCTCCTTCTAAGTTTTGAGGCCTAGAGAAGCCGCTTCTACCGCCCGTGCTCAGGGCCATCCCTATGCTACAACATATAAAATTGTTTAATTGAGAATAAAATTTCATACAAAGGTTTGTTTGTATGGCTTTGTATACATGTCATTCTATAAGTCATAATAGTTTCATCGTTTTTCTAATTAGGAGAATGTGAAAGATTACCTTTTGATTTACTAAAAGCCGAGGAAGAATTAATAGCGGGTTATCAAACAAAATATTTGGGTTTTGATTTGCTTTATTCTACGTTGCTTCATATTTAAACCTTTAATTTCTTAATTATTTGTAACAAATCTTTACTTAGGGGGTTCACATACCTCTATTCCATACATATTCGTTTAAGAGGTTTTTGAAATAAATAAAACATATGGAGTTTTTGGAACAACAACCGATCTTTTTATTACATTAAGCTAAAACTTATTTTTTGTGACTTAGAATGACATGTAACCAAAGCCAGGCAAACAAACCTCTATATGATATTTTATTTTCAATTTAACAATTTTTTCTATTGTAACATGTAGATTGTTAATTTTGTTCTACATTTACCTTGTGCAGTGTGTGTGTGTTTTTTTTCCTCCTTGTCTAATGTTCCGATTAATGCTATAGTATATGGTAATATAGTTTGACTAGTTCAATCGTTTTGCATGTATGTACATTTAGGTGTAGAGGGAAGCGCACAAACTTCATCTTGCATAACTAGTTGTTCTCCATATTGTGGTCAAGATTGTATCTTCTTTGGATATAGAAGTGGTGCATTTTGTAAAGATACATTAGGTTCGAAACTAAAAAATGTGTTGTTGTTATAAGTAACGATTTATATTGTATCACTTTAATTTTTGAAATAAAAGATGGAGCTTAACAAAAAAATAAGTGAAGGAAATTTTAAGATAGGAGAAATGTATATTATTAGCTCAGTCTTTTTAACACTTTTTTATACTCACTCTTTTATTAAATAAAAGTGACTTGCGAGTCTTATCATTTTATATACGACCCACTGATAAAGAATGATATTCCCATTGATATCATTTAATAGAATAGTGAGTGTTAATCTCCGTGAGCTTAACTCAGTTGTTAGAGATATTGCATATTTATATGCAGGGGTTGGGATTTGAACCCCGGACACCTCAGTTCTCCACAATTAAATTGTGTGAGCTCTAGCCACTAGGCTACTTGAACAAAAAAAAAAAAAGAATAGCGAGTGT
>Ga0228710_1008899_pt1 | contig 14198 bp, 17 predicted proteins | sample MedpolnodulmetaG_FD_177995 | JGI IMG/M metagenome (GOLD analysis project Ga0228710, IMG submission 177995) | Root nodule microbial communities from Medicago polymorpha collected in Santa Monica, California, United States - pink nodules | ecosystem: Host-associated > Plants > Roots > Nodule...
CATAACAACTTGAATAAATTGCATTCATCTCTTTGAAAGATGCTTAAATTATACTTCCTCTTATACTCCCTCTATCATAGTAAATTTAAATAAAATTTTAACTTTCTTATTTTTTTTTTTTTTTTACAAAGTCAATTTTTGTAACTAAAAAGTTGGAAGGGTTCAGCTTTAAAACATTTTAGGTGGTGTCTATATGGTTTGGAACACAAGTATGTGTGAATGGAAAAATCCTAGAAGTCTCCCATTGCAGAGACCCTACACAACACAAGTGTTTACATAGTGGATGTAGGCCTCTCTAGTTGTGTCTCCAGAGAGATCCAATTTTACAAGCGGATGATATAGTGCAATCAATATATATGATCACTACACGCGCAACGTCGCCGTTGTTTCAACATATATAACCTTTTGTTTTTATAAAAACATTTAGGGTGAGGAGATGGTACTCGAGTCCAATGAAAGGAAATCTTTCAGGTTCAAAGAACACTTACAAAGATTTAAGACTTGTTATTTTATCACTAGATTAAGTATTTGGAGATCGTATATAACCTTTATACATAATGTAAATAGATTGTAGTTATGGTACTTTGAAGGCGCATAATTTTTTTTTTTAGTTAACAACTCTTCGTTGATACATAGTTAATTAACACTATAAGTTATGGGAAATGTTAACTAGTGCCTTCAGGGCACTATAGTTAAAGACTTTAAATGGTAACTTTATTTTGAAAGTTTGTGTAATAAAGTGCATTGAAAATTGAAACCTTTAATATTTTTATGAAATAATTACTTACTTTAGAATGCTTAAAGAGTGCCCCGGAAACACTCGTTAACAACCCTTAAGTTATATAATAATTTGATATACTGACCTAGTGAGGAACTCTGATATGGGTTTGGAGCATATAATTGGGGAGGTATCACCATTGGCTATACGATCGATATCTACCTTTAAATCTTCATAAGTCACCACAGGCACCACCTTTTTGAATGTTTTTCTGTCTGTGCGCCCATCTAGCCCATGTCGTTGAAGGTATTCAACAAGAGCACTAGATGAGAGAATCTCAGCAAGCACCTTTTCTTGAATTTCATCAACGTTGATGGTAACATCCTCAATGTATTTCAGTGCTTTCTTATTGTTATTTCTAATAGTATTACTAATAGCATCATCATATTCGACATTTTTCTTGCTGGATTGGTTTTGTTTAGGAGCCTCTGGCATGGTAAACAAAAGAAGAAGTAAAAAAGTTGTAGAGAGATGTGGTTTGGGTGTTTGGACTTGAGAGGGAGGACAAAGAGTGGGTTTGAGAAAAAAAATTCAAAGTGAATGGACAAATTTATAGGGAGCAAGGAAAGGTGCGTGTATTGAACTTGAAAGCTACTCAACTTGATGTTGGAATTCTATCAAAACCAAAGAATAATGAAATAGTGTATTAAAAAGGACCTCAAATATTGACATCATCTAAAGTTCATCTTCTTTGAAAAAGAAAAAAAAGTTCATCTTACTATATTTAATTACTAAATTATAATAAAATATTATCTTTGTTCTCTACTAAATATAATTTTACTCGAGTCACTATCAACATTATTTTTTTAAAAAGAAAAATATAGGGTGCAGAGGGGTTGTCTATTGCAACACTTTATTCATATGAAAAAAATATCTAAAGTGGGGGACATAAAACAAAACCATTAGTATGTGAACTCTTGGGTCATGAGGGAAGTCTGGGGGACCACCCACATCCAGGCAGAGTAATCACACAAGTGAGAGAGACAACACACTCTTACTCAAAACCTTAAAGCAACGAGATTATAGATTCTCTCACTTATAAAGTGTTCAACCTCCACTTTTCTATCTGATGTGGGACATATAACTCACATTTGCACACAACAATCTCCCCGTCAAGTGTGATTCCATCAATTCATCATGCTCACCTCTCAAGCGGAAGCTCTTTTATCCGCACACACTTATACGTGTACCGTCGTTTTTGCACTCAACGGAACCAGCCGCTTAAACACTCTTTGTCAAGAAGACTTTCGACACGGTCGAACCTTTCGTCAAAACTCGACTTTGATACCACTGTAGGGTCACGAGGGGAGCCCGGTGGCCCACTCATATATAGACTAGAGCAACCACACAAGTGAGAGAGACACCACACTCTTACCCAAAACCTCAAGGCAATGGGTTTATGGATCCTCTCACTTATAAAGTGCTCAACCTCCACTTTTCTATCTGATGTGGGACATATTGAAATTCTGGCACACAGTAAAGATGTTATACATGATGTCAAGACAAGCGAGATGTCAAGAATAATGTCAAGACATCGAGACAACACAGATAACAAACAACAACTTAAACAATAAAGCCAGGAAGTAAAAGTCACAAGTAATTTGTTGACCGAGTTCGGTGCAACATCACCTACATCTGGGGGCTACGTACCAAGCCATGAAGGAAATTCACTATAATAGTATTAGTTTGAAGCGTACATAAAAACTATCTCCAATCTACTAGCTTCGCACCTAATCACTACATGTGCAATTTGTATCTAAGAATCTTCTAGATATGAGATCCCTCTCTCACTTCCTCTCAACCACAGTCCTAGTGATTGACTCAACAGTAACTACAGTAATGGAGACACACTCCTTGACAAAGAATCAACTCTTACTTACAAGCTTTTGAGTGATTCAGAGTTTACAACTCAACTACAATCCAACTTTATGCATCAACGAGATACAAGAGTGACTCACAAATAACAAGGACAAACTATAACCCTAAATGACACTTTTGCAAATGATGGCTTCAGTACTGAATTAGGTCTTGAGTCTTTCTTTATATAGCTTGAATGCATAATGGCTTGATGCACAACTCGGGCCAAACATCCAGCTGAATCACACAGTCTTCAGCACAATATTCTGAAGCAGATCAAATGTTTCCTTAAATGTTACAACATCACACTTAAGAAACATGGCACAGATAAACCGCCTAACATTGCTTCTAGAAACCCCACGCTTCTTGGTCAACTATACACGTGAATCATATCTTTCGAGAAACTTCAGGGATCTCACGTTTAAAATGTAATCTCCAAGAAAGCAGAACAAGGCACGCTATGATGTCGCACCAACATGTCAAGACATCTTGTCCAACATCTTGCTAGAACTCTTGCTTTAACAAAATGCAACCAATAAAAGTCTACAAACCTAACACATATAACTCACACTTCCACACAACATGATCATGATATGCCTTCTTTAGTTTACCAGACTATTCTTTGTGTCATGTTAGCCCATGATTCACTATGCATTTCAATATTTCGTTGGACCACAACATGGATAGTTGGAGCCAAAAGAGTAAGTTGTTGATCATTGTTCATGGAACAAAGTGAATCTGTAACTACTTTCTCACAATACTCCTCAAGCAAGAAATTGTCAACTGATTCTAAATCAATATCACGGTTATTATCAATTTTTTCATGATCAAAGGGGGATTATAAATTACAACCATCCATATTTTGTGGGGTTTTTAGACTGTCTAGATTCCTTGATTACATTACCCTTGTTACCTTGAGCCTTGTTGATTTGCATAGTTTCTTTTTTATGATTTTGACCTAGATCCTTCCTGATAAGTTGATCTTTAGGAGGATCCACGCTAGCAACATGTTCCTTCCATTTTAATTTATTACAACTCGATAAACAATGTCTAATAGATTAGAAATTTTTGCGAAAATTCGGCAATTTTTCATAAATGATATGGAAATAAAATGGAAAGCCTTCCCTTTTAACAAGAATGGATTCATGGAGTCTTTTAAAGAGGTCGAAATCAATCAACACTCTAGCATAGTGCCCACAAAACATGATTTTTGTAGTATCATCTAGTGAAATAGGCGTTCATATACCGTTAGACATTTCAAAGAGGGTATGATGCCTCCAATATCCATGGGGAAGGTCAACAAGCCTAATCCACACTTGAGCGTGAATTTTCTTTTGTCTGTTGATGTTGAAATCAGGGGACCACTGCTATAAACATAGGATCGCATGTTTAATTTGGAAAGTTCATATTTCTTACACTTTTTGAAGATCATTATGGTTAGAGAAGGTGAATTCAAAAACCCTCTAGACAAAGATACCAATTTCCAAGAACTAGAAATTTTCCTAAGGTTGTAGAATTTTACCTGATGATCACGCGTAAAAATTGGCTCTACCCATGGGATATGATCATTTTTCTATGGAGGTTGTTCTTTCGAGTCCAATGGTATACTCGTCTTAAATGATCATGATTGAGACACAATACCCTTTATTGCATGGTAAGGGAAACTAACTCAATTAGACCTCACATTGAGCGGACAATGCTTGAAGAAAGATAGTTTATGCGTTGGTAGCAGGATTGTAGTTAGTTTTGCGAATTGTAGGGAATCAAAAACTTGTGCAAAAACTTCAAAGGGCTGCCATAACAACGAGGTGAACATCAAATCACAACGTCATTGACCAATACCCGAAAGCAACCCAGCAACACAGGAGAGCCGAAACCCAAATCCGAAAAGCAAATATGACCCAAGATAACCCAGAACCGATGTTCACAACAACACAACAAAAAACGAAAACCAAATTGTAGTAACAACGATCTAAGCAACAACACACAAATCAAATCTTTCAAAATTCTACCAAAAAAATTAATAAATCAAACTTGCAAAATGAAACAAGAAGGACCAAAAACACAACCTGTGCGAGATGTGAAACTCACACAAAAACGAGCAAAGTATATAAGATGGGGTTAGGTCGTGCGAGGGAAAACACTTTAGAGGAGTAAAAGTAGTTAGTGGCGACGCTGAGGTTGCAAGAGGATTTATATCTCAACATATTTCAACTAAAAAAAAAAGAGAAATGATGGTGGTCGCTATGAGCATTTAACGTATACACTTTTTTAATTAATTAAAGTGACTTTAATTATCATTTTACAAATGACTCTAAGAATATTTAAATTTTATACCTTAATATTAATTAAGTTTAAGTTCTTACCATTGAGTTAACATCTTAAACCTAAATGTGAACACTTCTATTAGTCAAAATTCAAATTTTAATTCATCATAATGCTGGAGTTATCTAATCTATTCTGCGTTTACAATAAATCAAATCCACTTTGGTTAAGAACATCATTTTTTACATATATATCTAAAAGAATTTCAACTTTCGATAAAGAAGCTAGTAGAAAGAAAGAAAGAGAGCGATGAGAGACCAGAGAGAGAGAGTGATGAGAGACCTCGTGGTGGCCGGCCTAGGTTTGTTCGGTGGCAACAACTCCGGAACTTATCTCCGATAGAGAGATACACTTGGAGGGATAGGGGTCAGCCTAGGTGGCAGAAAATTGGGGGGGGGGGATAGGGGTGATTCGTTTGTAGTTAGGTCAAGGAAGAGGAAAGCGACGCAACCAGATGATCAAGGACGGGACAGGTCAAGGATTCCAGAGCGGTGTGGAGGATGCGATACAGAAAGGGGAAACACACAGCAATGGAATGAGGCAGACAACAGAGGGTATCGCAGGCATTCTAGGGTTTATGAGGAACACCAGACAACAGGTTATTATTCTGATCAATACCAGCATGATAGACGTAGGGTTAGGGTTTTGGACAGACGCGATTCAACTAAGCACAATGGATCAAACACTGGTTATTATTGGGATCAGCAAAGGTTTGATGGTTGTAGGTTCAATGTGGAGGACAGACATGGTACTGTTATGCACAAGGGAGCAGATTTCATTGATGATGAACACAACAATGGCAGTAAGGTTACTTTTTATTTTGCTAATATTCTTGACTTTATTTCATTGTTCTGTCTACGTCAATTCTTCGAGGTGTGTGGTATTTTGTCTGATGTTTATGTTGCTAGACAGCTCAATTATCGTGGTAAATTGTATGGCTTTGTTAGATTTGAGAATGTGAGGAACAGAAAAGAAAAAAAAAATTGGCACATGCTTTGACTAATGTCTGGATAGGTGATCATAGGCTTTGGGCTAAAGAAGCAAGGTTTGACATGTTTGCGCAATATGATGTGGTGAATAGGGGTCCTATTTGTGGTGCTAGGGTTGTTGGGAAGTATGTTGTTACACCGGTGGTGATTACGCATAAAGAGGGAGTAAAAAATGTGAGGGTGAGTAAGGTGAAGGAGGAGGAGATAGTTCGAGAAGGTGAAAATTTGATGACAGTGGGGACGGTGGAGGTGAAGGTTGGGAAAAAGAAGAAAAAAAAAAAGTTGAAAAAAAAGATAGAGGGAGAAGCCGAGGGAGAGGTGGGTAAGACGGAAGAGGTGATTTTAGGGGAGAGGCCGATGGTGGTGGTATGGAGGAATGGGAAGGAGGTGGATGTTGGGAAGAAGGCATGGGCATCGAAGGTGAAGAAGTGTGAGGAGAAGGATGCTACACAAGTGTCTGAGAATATGTTACTGTATAATTCGAAGTCGGAAGACAAATTGTGGGCTACCGGAGGTATGGTGGCAAAAGTGGCATCGGGAGACTCTTCTTTATCTATTCAACAATGGGTGGAGGATGCAGGTTTTATGAACATCATAGTTACACCGATGGGAAGTGATAGAGTGTTTTTACATTGTACAGGGGGCGAAGACATTTGGAAGTTGTTTAATGAAGCTATTCATTTCTTTGGTATGTTGTTCTCTGACTTGCATAAATGGACGTCAGAGGATGAAATTTATGAACGGGATGCTTGGTTCCGGATATATGCTACTCCTATGCATGCTTGGAATGAAATGTTTTTCAATATTTATGTTTCAAGGTGTGGTAGATTTATCCGGTCGGACGATTGTACGGTGAATAGGGCGAGATTGGATTATGCTTGAGTTCTTGTTTCAACAACTTCTTTGGAGGTCGTTAATTCAATATCTGAGGTTTTCATAGATGGATGTAAACACATGATCAAGTTGGTGGAGGAGTGGGGGTGTAATTTAGTCGAGGATGCTTTTTTATTGGAGGAAGAAATGGAGTCTAGGACAGAAGTGTTATCTAATCATAACGATGCTCCCAGAATGGAGGAGGTTCAAGGGGAGATGGATGAATTGGTGGATGACTTAAATAAGGAGTGGCTAAAACAAGATGAGAAAAAAGATGAAAGTGGTAATGGTGCGGCAAATTATATGCATGATGACGTTAATTGTCCAGCAAAGTCAGTGCAAGGGAAACATGGTAAAACGCCGATTGGAAGTGCTAATATTAGAGGGGTAGGCATGTTACATGGTGTTTCATTAAACGATATCTCAGGTTTGGGTTCGGCGAAGGTGGAAGTGAGAACAACTTCTAAATCCAAAAATGCCACTAGTTCGCAACATAAAAAGAAGAAGGTTGGAGTTGCTCTTAATTAGTCGGCTAGATTTATCAAGAGAATTGCTAGACTTCCTTCGAAAGATAGAAAAGAGATTTTGAAGGTTCTAAAGAAACAAGAATGTAAGAAAAGCATGTTGTCGAAGGCTTCAAAGGTGATGGTAAATTCTTTATCTAATTCTTCCAATACTTCTAATTCTTCGGTAAACAAAGATTGGGAGAATTGGGTATTGCTTCATGGTAATAAGAAGGTGGCGACAGAGGATGTTAGGGAGATAGGTTTGTCTTTGGGTGTTAATTTTAAGGGAGATAAAAATAATAGCTTTAATCTGTTGACAAGGGAGGGAAGAAAAGAGTGGAGGCCGGGGAGAGGGAGCTTGCTATTGGAAAGGGACATGGTGGACGGGACGTCTGTTGGTAAGGGTGCTTAGGGGGCGGTAGTGAGGGTGTTGGTGGGGGTGGAGTGGTGTGGTGATGAAGGTGTTGTCTTATAATGTTAGGGGGGTTGGTGGTTTTGAGAAAAGAGCAGAGGTTCGTCGGTTTACACAAGAGAAACATCCTTTTGTGGTTTGTCTACAAGAGTCGAAGTTGGGTGTCATTGATGACCTCACTATTAAATCTATATGGGGGGAGTGCTCTTTGTGGGTATTCTTATCAAGCTTCAGTGGGGGCATCTGGAGGGTTAGTAACTATTTGGGACACAGCGGTGGTGGAGGTTTGGTGTAAATTGAGTTTCAGACATGTTTTGATTATTAAAGGGAGGGTGTTAAGTACTGGTAAAGAATTTATTATTGAAAATGTTTATGCTCCTTGTGATACGTCGGCAAAACAGGAACTTTGGGTTCGTTTGGCTCAATTTATTCTTTCCAATGGCGACACGAATGTATGTATTTGTGGTGACTTTAATTCTGTCAGATCAGAGGAGGAGAGTGTTAGGTATTTTACTATTGTCTTCATTGTTGCTAAAACAAATACTCATGTATGATGTTGGATACGATGTTCCAACATCTTGGCACGGATCAGTGTGCCATGTTTATGTGGTTTGGTTTGCGCAATCTTTATCTTATTAAAGAAACCACGCCTTATTTCTTGTTCACCAAGTATCGTATTTTTGTCCAGAATCAGTTGGGTGATTTGTTTCTAAAATATAGACAATATTTTTAGGATTCCTCGGTGGTGTGTTTGGCGGTTCCTAAAGATGTTCATACTTTTTTGGATTTACCATATTTGTTTATGATTTGTTACGTGAGATTCCATGAAGATTTTATTCACGTGACTTGTGGTCCAAGAGACTTGTGTTTCTAGAAGAAATATATTTTTCAAATGGATATTTTTATTTGTGAAATATTTTTTCAAAAGAAATTTTGGAAAATATATTTCTAAAGAATATTTGTTTCAATATAATTCTGAAAAGAATATTTGATACAAATATATGTTTAGCCTATGACAAAAAGGCCCATGTTGTTGAATGGCTATATAAGGAAGACTCATACCCTAGTTTTATTCACCAATTCAATAGTTTTGAATAGATTCTTTAGGGTTTCGACTTGTGCTTTATTTGTGAGCCTCTCTTTCTATCACCCTGATACATGTTAAGGACTGTTTATTGAGTTGTAAACTCATGTTCACTACTCTAAAGCTGTGAAGCAAGGAGCTAGGTAGATTGTGTACTACACCAAAGTTGTGAAGCACGGTGTTAGGTAGTTTTTTGTAGGTAACTTCCTCTTTTTGTTTGTGTTTAACTCTGATAATCACAGGGATTGTGATTGACTGTAGGATAGTGACATGGGATCTCAGATCTCGAAGTTCCTAGGTTGAAATCAATACGGGTAGGTCCTAGGTCTAGAGTTGTAAACGAGGAGTTTGCTGAAAAACTTAGAATAAGGACTACACTAGTGGATTTCCTTCCTGACTTGGTAGCCCCCAAATGTAGGTGAGTTGTGCCGAACTGGGTTAACAAACTCTCTGTGCCTTTTACTTTCTTGTCGTTTACTTTCTTGCACATTTTATGTTGGTTAGCATGATGTTGGAACATTAAACGCAACATCTGTTTTTCTGTGTTTCTGGTGTTGGAACTTCACATCGAACATCTTCTAACTGATGCGCTAGAAATTCAACATCCGTTATATTTGCCTTGATCTGTCTGTTTTCTGCTAGCTCGATGTTAAAATATCTTACTCGACATTCTGTTCGTATCTGATGTTGAAAGGTAGAAGCACAGTGTTCGTTAGTTGGATGCAGACAACTTTAACAACTTCATTGAGGGCAGTTACTTGTTAGATTTACCGTTATGTGGCAGATTATTTACTTGGTACCGCGGTGATGGTGTGTCGATGAGCAGGTTGGATAGATTTTTGGTGTCTGCTAATCGGTGTGTTTCTTGGCCAAACTGTATTCAGGTGGCTCACCAGCGGGGCCTCTCTGATATGTCCCGTTGGCTTTGCACGTTGATGATGCTAATTGGGGCCCTCGTCCTTTGCGTTTGATGAAGTGTTGGGCAGATTATCAAGGTTATTCGGAGTTTGTTCATGACAAATTGAATTCTTTGTGTCTAGATGGTTGGGGTGGTCATGTCTTGAAAATGAAGCTAAAAATGATTAAACAGTGTCTAAAGGAATGGCATCAACAGCATACTAAAAACATTGATGGCAAGATTATGGAAGTTAAGAATCGAATTTCTTCCCTGACACTAAAGGGTAGGAGGCCGAACTGCAAGAAGAAGAAATCCGAGAACTTCATGATTTGTCAGTGACTCTGCATTCATTGTCTCGTGTGCATACTAGTTTGAATTGGCAGAAGGTGAGGATGAATTGGGTAAAGGAAGGAGAAGCAAATTCTAAATTCTTCCATAATATGATGTCAAACAGGCAACGTCGGAATTCTTTACATATGGTTCACGCAAATGGTGTTTTAGTGGAGGAGGGTTCAGAATATTCGTATGGATGTCTTCAATCACTTTGCTAGTCATTACAGTGCTTCAGATGTTGTTCGGCCTGGGGTGCAAGGCTTGAATTTTAGAAAATTGTTATATGCTCAAGCTAGTAATTTGGTGCGTCCTTTCTCTTTGGAAGAGGTAAAAATGGTTCTTTGGGAGTGTGAGAGTTTCAAAAGTCTAGGGCCGGATGGTATAAATTTTGGCTTCATAAAAGATTTTTGGCATGAGTTGAAAGATGATTTTATGCGTTTTTTGGTAGAATTCCATCGAAATGGGAGATTAACGAAGGGGGTCAACTCAACTTTCATTGCTTTGATTTCGAAGGTAGATAGTCCTCAAAGGATTGCTGATTTTCGACCAATATCATTAGTTGGATGCATGTATAAGGTGTTGGCAAAGGTTCTTGCCAATCGATTATGTTCTGTCATTGGTTTGGTGGTGTCAAATACTCAAATAGCCTTTGTACATGGCAAACAGATTCTTGATGACATTCTTATTGCGAATGAGGTAGTGGATGAAGCTAAATGCATGAACAAGAATGTTTTATTGTTTAAAGTTGATTTCGAAAAAGCATATGATTCGATTGATCTCAATTATTTAAATTATGTGATGTTGAGTATGAATTTTCCAACACTTTGGTGAAAGTGGATAATGGAGTACATAGGAACGGCTACTGCCTCGGTTCTTGTGAATGATTGTCCAACAGAGGAGTTCCTATCAAGAGGGGGCTTAGATAGGAGAATCCTCTCTCCCCTTTTTTATTTTTACTGGCAGCAGAAGGTTTCAATGTTTTGATGAAGGCCTCGGTGGAAAATAATTTATTTCGTGCGTATGGTGTTGGAACCCATGGGGAGGTCAAGTTGTCTCATCTTCAGTTTGTCGATGATACACTCATTATTGGTGAAAAATGTTGGTTGAATGTGCGTACGATTCGGGATGTGTTGCTAATACTTGAGGAGGTGTCGGGGCTGAAGGTAAATTTCAATAAATGCTGGCAGGTGTTAATATTCCTCCAACCTGGTTGTCAGAAGTGGCTTCAGTGTTGCATTGTAGAACTGGTACGATTCCTTTTCTGTATTTGGGGATGCCTATTGGTGGAGATTGTAGGAAACTCAGTTTTTGGAAACCTGTGGTTGATCGAATTATTGCTCGTCTGTCATCGTGGAATAATAAGTTCTTGTCGTTTGGTGGCCGTCTGGTTCTTCTGAAGTTTTTCTTGTCCTCTCTCCTGGTTTACTTTCTTGTCTTCTTCAAGGCACCTACATGTATAATTTCCTCTATCAAATCTATCTATAAAAAATTAAAAAAAAATCAGGGGGGTGAGGGGTTGTGAGGTCTCTCAAAAAATTGCTTGGATAAAATGGGATTCAATTTGTTTACTTGTAGAAAGAGGTGGTTTGGGGGTTCGGAGGTTAGGGGAATTTAATTTATCTTTGTTTGGGAAGTGGTGTTAGAGATTGTTGGTTGATTAGGAAGGGTTGTGGTACCGTATTTTAAAAGCTAGGTTTGGGGAGGTAGGTGGCCGAATTCAGGGAGGGGGTAAAAGTGCTTTGGGGTGGTGGAGGATGATGTGCAACGTGAGGGAAGGGGTGGGATCGGGAGTAGGGAGTTGGTTTGATGATAACTCTAGGCGGGTGGTAGGTAACGGTCGTAGCACTTTCTTTTGGACTGATAATTGGCTAGGTGGAGTTCCTTTAAAGATTCAGCTCAACTGCCTATATGAGTTGTCGGTCCATAAGGAGTGTTCGGTGGAGGATATGGCGAGAATGGGGTGGGAGGAAGGCGAAGGTGGGTGGAGACGTCGGTTGTTGGCGTGGGAGGAGGATAGTGTGCAACTTTATTGAATAACGTTATTTTGCAGGAAAATTTACAGGACCACTGGCGTTGGTTGCTCGATCCTATACATGGCTACTCAGTTAGGTGAAGCTGGATTCGTTTTTTTGGCTATCGTCGAATTTTGTACCATTGGCGTTTGGTTTTCACGATTGGTGGAGAGACCCACTTCTTTGTATGGGTGCCGCGTAACTTTTATTTATTTTTCTGGTGGTGGCATCTGTGTCAGGTGTCTAGTTATTGTAGCAGACTTTTGGTGTTTCATCGCTTTTAACACACCTTGTGCAGGGTGAAGCACTCTTCTTTTGAGCAATATATTCCATTTTGATTTGATCAATTTTTTTTTTTTAACTTTCCATATAGAAAAAGGAATTATAACTTTCCGATGTCACATCATGACACTATATTCCTTATATCTCTCGAGGCACATGATTAAATTCCCAAATTCTTTGATTTTACACATTTTCTCTTTTGTTAATAATAATTTTCACACTTAATAATATATATCGAATATTTCCTTTTAGGTTTTTTTTTTTTTTGAGAGATTTCCTTTTAGTTTTAACGATCAGTAATATCATGAGTGAACATAAAAAGAGGAAAGCTAGATAGGGGAAGGCTAGCTCATAGGTTTTGAATTATAACGATGATAATTGTACATTTCTTTCTATTTTTAAAAAATACTACTTCAATATTTCATTTTCTTGGCTTAATTGGACTTTTGGTCCCCTAAGTAATTTGTTGTTTTCAGTCCCATAACTCTTAAAACCAACATTTTGGTCCCTTAATGTTTGCTCCGTTAATCAAAAAGTCCCTGACGGTTAACTTTAACCTCAAATGTCTATAGTAGATCAACCTTAAGAGTGGTCCACCATAGATCCTATTAATTATTTTAATTTAAACTGTTTGATCTTTTTTTAAAAGGATGACCATTTGATTACGCAGGTGTATTTTATCTTACGGTGAGTCAATAACAACTAATTAATTTTCCAAACTTCATCTTCTTCTTCACTCTTGTTCTTCATCTTCAACATCACATTCAACAACACCATCATCATCTTCATCATTTACCCAGAAAAATCCAGAAACAAACTATAATCAACATCATGATCATCATCAATTTCTATCAATTCCAAACACCACTAATTTAATTAAAACTCATCACCATTATCAAACACACCACTAATTCAGCAAGCTCATGTGCCACGTTATTCCAAAAAAAGGGTCATGCTGAGAGAGAATGAAGAAGAAAATAGATGCATCTCACATTAAGGATCCTCCTTCCTGCATCTCTTTCCTTTGATTTTCCTGCAGCTCATGTGCCACGTTATTCCCTTCGACAAACACACGGTCATTTTAAGGAAAAGAAGGGAAATTTCAAAATCCAGTCCCACTCCTAAATCAATAACAACCCTAAATTCTTCTTACGTTGAATCCAAAATCTGAATCATGAAACACAAAGATGAAAAATCCAAATCAAAATCAATAACAAATCAAACAGCCATCGACATTTTTTCCATCTGTAAACACCTCTTCGTCTTCTCTTTCTCTTTCCTACTCGAATCTCTCACATATCTCCCTCCGTGTTTGACAGAAAATATGAGTTTCTGAATTTGGATCAGGGTATGGAAGAAAGAATGGGAAAAGTAAATATGGGTTTGGGTATGGCAACTGGAAGCAAGAATCTGGATATGGGTATGATTATGGTGGGATAGAAATTGGGTGGTGTTTAAATAAGAAAGTGATAAATAAGAAAATTGTAAGATGAAGAAGCAAAAAATACCATGATGTAATTGATTAGAATTAGAGTGGGGTCTGAAGCAAACAAGGAAGGAATGATAAAGTATATGCTTCTGGGATTATTTTTTTTGAACCTTATGGGATTTTAGTTCGGTGAGAGAAGAAAAGGATGGTGGTTTGGTGGGTGTGTTTCGAAAGGACAGGGTTGTGTGGTTTGGTGGTTGGGTTTGGAGAGGATGAGTGGGTTTAGAGAGATCTGAAATAAATGATGGTGTTGATGAAGATTATGTAAGATGATGAACAACAAGAGAGAATTTCTCAAAAATAAAACAAAAAAAAAAAAAAAAAAAGATAAAAAAAAGAAAAAAAAAAAATAAAAAGCAG
>Ga0228710_1008900_pt1 | contig 14196 bp, 9 predicted proteins | sample MedpolnodulmetaG_FD_177995 | JGI IMG/M metagenome (GOLD analysis project Ga0228710, IMG submission 177995) | Root nodule microbial communities from Medicago polymorpha collected in Santa Monica, California, United States - pink nodules | ecosystem: Host-associated > Plants > Roots > Nodule...
AAAAAAAGGTAAGTTAGTTAGTTCTTTTATGTCACAACGTCTCTTTTCAAATAAATATAATGGTAGTCAATTACTACCACTATAAAATCAATGACAATGAAAGATGGAAGCTTAATCTAGAACTTGTCATAAGATACTCTTATATCATCCTCAACTAAGAGTCTTTTTAAGTTAAAAAATCTTTTCATCTTGACAAGTTTCATCATTAATTAGGAGAGATTGACGTGACAAAATGTTTCTAAGACGATTGTTTGATGAAGCAACTCATCTTAACAATATTTTGAGGAAACTAAGGGACATCATAAGTTCTTAATAATTTGTTCATTAGAGAAAAAAAAATGAATGGTTGTTTTAAAATGATAATGTGGATTCCACTTAAACTAACAATTACAATTTACACCATTGAAAATGCTCTTCAATAAGGGAGACACAACTTTCTCAACAAACCTTTTTGGCATTTTTAAGAAATGTATAGGAAATGGTAGAGGTGTGGACATAATTAAGAACCCAATGTTGGACGGCAGCTTCCCATGTCTCTCAATCAAAGCCACAGATGGGCATCACATGCCTATCTTCATTATTTAATTTTCATTGCTTTGAAGAACCTTATTGCATGCAATGCATCTATATAATTTACTATTTATTTATTTACTTATGGTCTATGAAGTTTTGGTATAGATGCGTACTAGATTACTTAATGTTCCCCCATTAGTTTAAGAATTCAATTAAATTAGCATTGGTGTAATTACTAGCTAGCTAGCATCCTAACCATCTTCCAAGCAGGCATTAATCCACATGACCGTGTCTTAAGCCGTAAGATTAAATTGACTATACTCTGCTTCACATGGCACAACTGTTTCATTTGAGACTAATGATGAGTTGCTTATTAAAATCTATTTGACTATTGAAGCCTTCAAACTTTAGAAAAGGCAATTTCATTATTAAAATAAAATAAAATTCAGTTCATTAGTATTATAATGTTCAAATGTTTATATTGTCAATATGTATTATTTTTTAATTACACTCTATATATAATAAAAGTTATGCTAACAAGCATGTTTAGGACACTTATTAAGAAAATAAAAATAAAAATATGATAAACGTATCGCTATGAAAAAATAAACCTAATACTGCCTACTTTTGCCTTAAACCAAGAACAAGATAGAATTTTTAAAATTTTATGCAATCCAAAACACTAATCAAACAAAAAATACCATCTATATAGTTGAAGAAATGGGATATATGAGGTCATACCTACCGATTGAGGAAGCATTAAAATTTCTTCAACAAATAGACAAATGTAATTTTTTCCTATGGGATTGACACCATACCCATTTACTACGCTAAGCATATCAAACCGACTAGATATTCTCAGCACCTTTTTGCTTGCCTCCTTTTTTTAACTTTGGTTTGTAGGTGTTACCATTGTGTGGGGACAAGGTGAAAAGTCATCACAAAGATTGATGAGAAAAAAATGATTATATAAAAAGTCCAAATTTTATATTACAATTTTGTTAAGTGACATCAACCGAATTTATTAATGACTAATCTCCGTGAAATAAGCTAGTTACTTTTAGCAAGATCTTTCCGTTCAACCACATTTTTTATGATTAAAATTTAAACTCGAGATATTGTTTAAAAGATCCGAGTCCAATTTAATACATACCAATATAATTTTGGTTATCCAAATTAGAACGCACGTACACATGTAATTAATTAATATTTATCTCTCTTGTGTATATATAAGGAAGCACATGAGTCTGTCCATGAAGCATCCAATCCATTGTAACACAAGCCATAAAGATATAGTTAGGCTTTGACATTCAATTAGAGAAAGTCATATCAACATGAGAAGGAGCTACATCCAACCATCATCAGATCTCAAGAAAATAGAGGAAAAAAACACCATCAACTTGAGAGAGAAGATGAGAAACTCATCAACTTCATTATCATCATATGATCATAATGAGGTAAAGAAAGTTGAGGACTCCTTTGAAACAAATAAGAAGCTAGAGAGGAAGACTACAGAAGACATCAATGCCAGTGCTGATGCCTTCATCAAGAATTTCAGGAAACAACTCGTGATTCAAAGGCTTCAATCCATTGAGAATTATGAGAAAATGCTTGCAAGGGGTCTCTAGCACTATATATCATCATGATCACGCTTTTAATTATAAAACTTTTAATTTATGGTGATTATTATATCATATATATAATTACCTATAATTAATATTAAGTTTGGTGTATGCATTATATCATCATCTATAGCTTGATATGTTGTTTTTTAGCTTTTGCCCTCTTTAATAATTTGTGAAGAAGCATATGTGGTTTAGATGTATAAGATCAGAAATAAGGTGCACAACCAATTATACGTCCCTATATTGCATCAAAATAGTGCCTAAAAGAGTAACTGGTTAATGCATATTTTATTTGGCTTGTTAGTATTATCATTGAAATAACTAATTAAGAAAAACTATATGTATTTATATACCTTGCTTTTTGTGTTTTCTTTGTCAATTACATTTAAAAGATGGCACAAATGTGAACTCATTTTAAGTAAAATACCTTTAGACTTCTTATTTATTTATTTATAAATCTATCAATTTTCTAAAAAATATATAGGGTGAGGATCTACCTTTAGACTTCAATTTACATGTATAACTTAACCGGTTTCCCTTATAACTTAGGGTTCCATCCAAAACTTCAATTTAGCACTGCTTCCTCTTGACCTTATAACTTAACCGGTTTCCCTTTTATAAAACTACTTTCGTAACAAATTAAAACAAAAAATTACATGTATATTTGATCCAAATTTAGACCAACCATGGGTATTTTTTCTTATATTTTATTACAATTATGTTCAAATACATGTACTTTTTTTAATTATGCGTTGTAAGGGAAGAAGTAAAAAAAAATATCGATAGGAAATTATAAAAAAAAAAAAGAAGGTCAGCTTTGTTTTTTTTTTTTTGAGGGAAAGTCAGGCTTGCTATATGGTGCGAAATACATGCGTACGACGTGCACACCATAAAAATGTTGATAGCATTTTTACATTTTTAAAATAAATGAAATTAAAACACAGCCTAAATCCAATGGTTATTGCATATGATCCTATGGATGGAGTGGATTCGTTGCTTTTCGTCGTTCAACTATCATACCATTGAGCTTTTTCCAAAAACAGTACATGTATATAGGGGAACATGGATGTTGCCTTAATCTAGTAGGAGAGGAATGAAAGCACAATAAGAGAGTGAAGGGCATGAATTTGATTTAGAGTGTACTAATTGTTCCATTTCTCTTGCATCGTATGGACAACCTTCTTCATGCACAAGACAAAAAAGTAATTGCGTTTAAAAGATTGCAAACATTTACCAAAACAATCTAACTAATTATTATTCTTAAGTAAAAAAAATAATTGCGTTTTTTTGGTTTTTTTTGTTGTTGAATTATTTTATTTTATTTTTGGTAAAACTAAACTAATTATTATTATGTCATGCATAGGTTCTTTAATATTTTCACTTAATGCATATGTTATGTAACGGTTTAGAATTGTGGTAGCTCCTTGAATACGCATGACGATTTCTAATCACACTTCTCGTGCACCCTATAACATTTCAAATTATATAATTAAAATGTGTAAAAACAAGTTAAAAACATCCACCAAAATTTTAAAACATTTCAGCTTATATAATCCGAACTAGATGCAGAAGGTGGGAATAGAAACTATCAGAGCATTATGGTGGCCTTTTGGACATGTCCATACCCAAGACTATTAGGCCCATTTTTGGCACATTGGTTGACGGATTTTGCCCATCTAATATAAAAAACTGCTCTCTCACATCCCAAAAATATCAAAATACCTCCATCGACAGTTAACTGACATTGTCGAAGATATTTTGATATTTTCAAAGGGGTGTGAAGGAGCAATTATTAAAGTGAAAAGAGCAAAATCCTTGGTTGACAGTTTTTCCTTCTGTGAGCCCACTCATATTAGTTTCTCAGGCCTAGGCGTTAGATTATGGCCATTACTTTTCACATCCTATGGTTTCTTACGTGTCCCATTCAGATTTTAAAATTCGAAAAATTTTCAACGTGTTTTTGAAGGTTTTATGGGGTTTTTATGCCGTTCGAATTCTATAATCCGAACTGTATAGGGCGCGCGAGAAATTAATAGGATGGGAAAATAAACCGTCTTAGATTTTTTTTATTTTTAAAGGGGGCATAAGATAGATGATTGATTGGGAATGTATGGACAATTCTACCACCTGCACCATTAGTCTCTTTATTGCCATAACACCATGTTAATCATATTAATATTGGATTGTACCTGTTGAATCCTTTGAAAAATCAGAGTATCAATTTTTAAAAATAATAAAAAATGGGCATTTGAATTAATTTTAAATTCGTTAAAACCAAAATTTATACTCAAAATCCTTTTTTCTTTTATAGAATTGTAAAGAATTTTGAATCAAATCAACAACCAATCAATTGAAGTTTTTGATTTCTATACAAAGTTCCTTGATCAAAATGTCAAATACAAATAGAGAGGCTTATCAACATTTAATAGTTATCGATAACGATTAACCGACTAAGCATATTATGGTTGGTATCACGATTGTATAGATTCAATTCCTTGTAAGTTAGAGAGATTGAATGTTTATCAAATAATATCATTAAAAAAATTATAAATGTGATGTATACATGTATGATTTACTTAAATGCAAAAAATAAATTTTTTCATTGATGATACTCTAGGTGAAGTAGATGTTTTTTTTTGGTTACAAGGTGAAGTAGATGTTGTATCATACAATTTTTTTGTCCCACAATTCAATCAATAAATCAAACTATTGAATATGGCAAGTGAGATATGCTGGAATTTATTAATTTAATGGTGGAAAAACCGTATGCATATTACAAAACCATTTTACTTTCTTTTATTTTGACGAAACCATTTTAGTTTTGTAGTCTGTACTATATAATTAAATAAAGCACCAATTTTGAACATAATATGTCAATGTGTCACTCTTGATAGCGATTTACCAACTCTCACATGAAGAGTCTTTCCTTATCCATGCATTTTTACCGAAGTCTTTTTGTGAGCTGGACCAGCTAGTTCTTACAATGATACGTGTCACATTGCCCAAATTATAGAATAAATAAACTATACTGTAAAATTATTGAAAGATCTTTCCATAATTTTGTTTTTGACAGAATCTTTCCATAAAACTATAATGTTTCTTTGCTAACGCTGAGTCAGCATATCTCTAGTAATCTGAGCTGTCAATTTGTCATCTGAGTCAGCTTGATAATATTATATATATTCAACTTCATATTCAAGAAAACTTCATATTTAAGATTTTACACTATTTCTTAGGAGAAAATGTAAGCATAACTTAGTGTCAAAACTCAAATGTTTGCGACTTGTTTGTACGTACTTGGTAGCTTCTTCAGTTATATACATCGATTGATATTTGATTGATTGGTATTGATAGATATATAACTTATCATTCCTTAGTTACTTTTAATGGAGAAACTCATTTTGAATACTTAAATAGATTTCATGTGCGTTACAATTATTCGTTTATAATTTTATTAATGATAGAATCTAATAAATTCTCAATTACTTTTAATTTATGATTTGGCTGTCAACGATGTTTTGTTGGTCAATTTGGACGTTGTTTTGCTCTTCTTCATGATGAACGGTTTTTTTTTGTTTATTTATAATCTTGTTGCGATATTTGTTTGATTTAAATTGACAGATTAGTTTTAATCAGTTACAAATTCAATCATTGATTTAGACAACAATGATGTAGATTCATATGTATGTGTATCCAAATCACTTTGATTTTAACTTTGGTGCTCTAAATGTATTCTTATACACATCCTTTCCGTTAATGCCAAATCAAAGAATGTATTCTCATATACATCCTTCGTTTTGTTTTATTTTCAATGTATTTTAGAATTATGAAATAATGAATATTTTACTAAAAACAGCTACATTTTGATTCTTACCAATCCAGTAATTCCAATCTATCTTAATCAATTATATTGTACATGTGAGTCATATTAACTTAGCATATTAATGATGTAAGAAATGAATGACATAGAAATTCAAACTTTTTTTTTAGCTAATAGAAGTTTCACCGTAAAGGATATAGATACGGGCAAAAAGACCATATATGCACAAGTATAATATAATATATTGTTCTTATTAGGAGAACAACTTTATTTGATATACACTTCATTAAATTTGCAAAGGAATCTAGTACATATTACCAAATATGAGGCATTGACAAGTAGAAAACATAGTTTAAAGAAAAAAGTTCCTCATGAATCATAACATTGATATTAAATATAGAGTTCCTCATGAAGCATAACTTTGATACTGAATTAACTTCTTTTTTTTTTTATTCACCACCATCACAAAATTAAGATAAAATAAGAAGTTTGGCCTCATCATGATTAAATTTTCTCTACAGGTTGGTGTATCTGTTGTGGCATAGCCTCATGGTTGAGTCTAGAGCATGATCTAACCATTTCACCAGCTAGAGGAATAACAGGGAGACTATCACAATTGCATATTTCAATCATGAATCCATCTGGGTCATGAAAAAACAATTGATCCACTTGAATTCCATTTTCTTCCACCAATGCACGCTTACAAACAATTTTCATATCGTTCAGATATTTCTCTACTGCATCAATGCTTCCATCACACTGTTCATAAATTTTTTTGTTATTAATTATTCATCTATATACTCTTTAATTAATTATAAAAAATATAATTCAACCACTTTGTCATGTCATCATCAAAACTTGTACATAGAAGTGTACAATATAAGTTAGAGTATAGAAAACGTTTGTATTATGAGATTGTTGTTTTTGTCCTTTCTCCATAGCAAGAATAGAGAAGTAGTTTAGTTTTTTTTAAGAAAAATACAAATAATTTAAATATTGCATCAAAAAGACATCATAATTTCGTCTACTTTTTGAACTTTTGATATCTACTATTCATTTTGTAAGAGCTGGTTAGAGGACAACGAAGCTTGAGCTATGCTAAAGTGTTTTTATATTTTTTTTGTGCCATGTTAGTTTTCTAAGGTTCCTAGCTTATTTTTACTACAAGAATGTGTTTGTATATACATCTTGTTTCTAACAAGCTTACTTCATTGAAGGTAATAAATAATATTTAGAGGAACGATATATGTACCAATATTCTGTGACAACTTTTATGACAACCTTCAATTTCTCTTGTTTTATTGATAAAAAAAACAAGAGAGAGAGAGAGAGAAATATAAAGTAAGAACACAACGAGAGTAAGACAGAGATTTGTACAAAAGTTGTTCCAAAATTTTCATACAAATATCATTCTCTAGTATTTAAGAGGGAAACAGATGGAGAGATCCAATGAAATTATAACCGTTCAATATAAAAGATAAAAAACATTTAATATTAAAAGGAAGAGGGAGAATAAATTCAATAATTTAAACCTTCAATAGAGGTGTAAAGTCACTGGAGGGAATCTCTTCCCATTTATGACATGTTCGTTATGTGAAGTAATTGTATCCAAGGTATTCAAACTTTGGTTCACTATATTGTGAAAGTTCAATTTTTCTTTAGACCCAATCTCGTCGGCAAACAAATGTATATATCATCTATTAATCTATTAGCTAGTTATTTTGGGTTTACTCAATCATTAACTCGCTTATTTAAGTTGGTCGTCCCTGGAAAGATATTGAAAACAAATTTTAAATGATTATTTCATACTCCCTCCATCTCAAAATTTAAGCAGAAAAAATTATTTTCTTTGTTCCAAATTATAAGCAAAAAAGACTCCTCTAAAAAAATGGGAAAAAAAACTGATTTTTATCTTATGAAATGATGTTGTTTCAAAGTGAAATTAAATGCAAATTGTATTCAATTTGCTCTCCCTTTTATTTTCTCCATAATCAATAACTAATGAAAATTATTTTAAATCTTTGGATGAAACTTATTAGGAGAGCAAAAACAATTATACCTCAAATGTATGATTTTTTTTTCTTCTCATAATTTAGGAGGGAGTGATTATAAATTTGTGGTTTAATTAAATGAACAAACACTGGAATTAATTGAAGTGAAATCAATTAATCTTGCCTGGAATGAGATATGATTATCCTTTGTATTAATTTCCTTCTTCCTTGGAATTTTTTCAGGGTCTTCTGCCTTCAACAAGTGAATACCAATGGCGTGGCCAAATAGCCTGCAACATTGAAGAAAATTAACAACATGAAGATAATTAATTTAGATGAAGCTATATTTTCATTATGCATGCTTCATTAATATGTTACGTACCATGCCCCTTCAAAATTAAATGATCCAGGTCTAACAATGGAAATGAATCCAAGAACATTTTCGTAGAAGGCAACGGTTACAGCCACTGATCTGCAGATAAGGGAGATATGATTCACTGATTTTAGACGCAAAGGGTTTCCAACAATGGCGTCCATTTTTCTAATTCTTAGAAGAATCAATTGAATTGAATAATATCTATCCTTGACCCCAAAACAAAACCAAGAAAGATGAAAATGAAGTAAAAACAAAAACAAAACAAAACAAAAAAAAAAAATAAAAAAAAGAGGAAAAAAAAGAAAAAAAAACAAAAAAAAAAAATCAAATGAAGAGGAAAAGAAAGAATGTAGATTAGAGGTGAAGAATCAAGAATAAATAGGAGAAAAGATAGACAAATCTAGTAACATGACAGGTGAGATCAATCTATAAATAGAGGTTTGAGGATATATTGGTGGATGTTTCACAAGGTTTTTGTTGGATAGATAAGAAACATCCAATCATTTAATTTCTGTTTAAATAAAACTAACTCATTTAGGTTGTGACACTTTTTGTTGGGTATTTTATTTTATTTTGATTTTGGTATAATAGAGAGCAAAAGCCAAAAAGGAAAAAAAACTAAACAACTAAACAAACATTTTTAGGGATGTAAGTCTCCGAAATATCATCAAAGAGGAGACTATTAAGTTCGTTAGAAGGTTCTCCAAAACAACAAAATTCTAAGAATTCATAGTGAGGCTGAAATTAGCAAGTCAATCAGCATTTTTGTTGCTTTCTCGTCAAGTATGATGAACCTCAATACGCCACCTACGGTCCAAGAGATATATAATACACCGAATCAACAAAAGGGTCGTTCCATTAATCTTTCAATTATTTGTAAAAATGTCATTAAGCATTTTTGAATCACTTTTCACACATAGATGTGAAATTCCACCATGCCAAGCAAGCTCCGAACCCAAACACAAACCCCACTTTTTCGCATGCAGAGCATCACAAATTTCAGTCCCGTGCACAAATCCTTTGAGTGATATGTCATTTGTATCTCGAAGAATATTGTCACTGCCCGAATGGTTTCTATTTCCTTTGCACACGCTATCACAATTGAGTTTAACTCATTCCTCATGAGAACGCTTCCAACCAATGAAAACTGTTGGATATTTTTATTTATAGCTCTGTTCATTAACTTATAAAACATACTTTTATCATGATAAAGATTTATATATAAATTTTTTGTATAAGTTATGAGTAGTTTTCATAAAATATCTTAGAAGACTTATCAAAATGAGCAATAAGTTTAATTTTTGGTTAGGTTATATTTATATTACGGTCAAACCCCAAATTACTAGAACCTCTTCTCCTAAAAACCGAAGTGTTTATACCAAAAATAAAATAAGTGATAAGTTATTTTGATAAATCATCTTAAAAAGTCTACACAAAACTTATGCAAATAAATCATTCCAAATAGGCTATTAGTGTTGATATTTTTTTATACTTATTAATTTAGAATAGATTTTGTCTATCTATAAAATAGAAAACTAAGGGTCTCCAACAAAATTCTAGAATATAGAATAATTTTCCAGGTTAATATTATGTGTACATGTATGCCATTTGTCACTGTAGTTCGTGATCATTAGATGGATTGCCCTTATCATTTTTATTGGTCTATTACTTATTTTAAAAACTATTTTGATTAGAAGTTATATGTTATTGCTTTAAATGTAGTAGTGTCGGTCCAACAAATGTGTAGGTCTACTAAAACAAAATTTGCAATGAGAGATTTTAAAATCAAATTAGAGGTCTTTTAGGACAAGTTAGTTTTTACATATGAAAAAATATGTAGTTAAATGTTACATACATTCAAATGATTGATTTTATTATTCAAAAATAAATGATTGATTGATTATTTGATTGAATTAATTAATAGTAGATAAGTAGAATAGTTAGTATAGCTGGCAATAACATACACTTATTTTTCCCTTATTTTCATTGACCGAGAGTGGACTGAAGTTATGAAGTAACTTGTCTTATAATCATCATCTAAAATTAAAATAAGGAAGTACATTCCATCAAGACATAGATTTCTGAAATGGCAAACTCGTTATCATCTGATGTGATCGATAATAAACTTGTGAGTATAGCTGTAACTCTGTAAGCTGAGGAAGAAATGTGTAACTCTTGTTGAAACTTTTTTTTTTAATAAGAGAATTAATTTGTTCAAATTAATGTTATTGGTATGATTAAAAAAAAAAAAACTCCATAGATACAGTTGTATTAATACTACTAGGTAGAAAATTGATAGTAACACAAAACATTCCAAAAAGTTATAATCTCTCTATCTAAACTTTGCCATAAAAACATTAATATGGGTGCAGCTCCCCCCACTTACAGCGCATGCCTCAACATTTAGGACTTCAACACTCAACTTTTATAATTAATTATTTGGTAAAAAATTATAATTATTTACGTAACGCATAAATAATAATGTATGACCTAGTCGTGATTTAATTAATGTGTTTTTATATATAAAAAATGAAGTGTGCTTTTATAATTAATGTTAATATGTATAAAAAAAATTGAGCTTCTTTTGTCTTATACATCAAATTTGGTGTGCTTATTATTATATACAAAGTGAAGTGTGACAAACAGTGTGCTTTAAATGACACGAGCAATGCCCAAAATCACCATCATGAATCATCATATCATATAGATAAGAAAGGTTCATCGTGTTCTATGAAAGAAATATATTAAAAATAAAAAAAACACCATTGTGATTCATGAGAATTGTTGCTTTTATGTGATAAGAGCTGTAGATTACAATTGTGACGTAAGTTTTTCATAAAATCATATCGTCAGTCACTTGATCCAAAATTTCAAACATAACCAAAATACTTTACCTTGGGATTATTATTTAAATAAGTTTGGTTTAGTTTTACTTCGTTTACTGAAATGAAATGAAACCTACTACGTTTTAAATTTAAGTATTTGACTATTTTCCAGTGATTTCCATTTTAAAGAGTATACGAGACTTTACCAAAAAAAATAAAGAGTACACACCGTTAGAAATTTAGGTCTAACTAAAATAGATTTCATAAACACATGTTCAATAACTACGAATCAATAGCGGAAGCAAACAAAACATTAAACATGGTTATGATCGGATCTACGACGTGTTTGATTTATCAAGAATATAATAGTTAGGTATCAGGAATACCTGTATCAAGCTTTGATGGCATCCTTTCATCAACGATGTTAACCAAAGAGAGGAGATAATATGAAACACACAATAGAGTTAGCGGCGGCTGATTTGGTTCTTCCTCAACCGATACCTTAATGTCTCAAGTTCTCTTCAGATGGGGAGAAGAGAGAGTATTGCCGTGTCCGGTGTATTGGGGACCATAGCCTCTTTTATATTGGATGACCATTAGGGTTTTCCATTATTCCGTTAATGGGTCATCCGGACATCCACTCATTGAGTCCATATCAATTAATTAAATATTTAATTAATTATCTTATTAGAAGTCTAATAGCCTTATTACTTAATTTTATCACTAATCAATTAAGGCTAACAATTGATAAATAACTAATATAATTATTATTACGATGTTTGCTCACATAATGATATTGAAATATAATTAAATAATAAAATATTCCAACACATACTGGTAATTTGGTCACTTACACTATGTTTGATTGTGAGAAGAAATTTAGAAGAGAGAAAGAGATGAGAGAGAAGGAGAGAAGAGAGAAAGATGTGAGAAATAGAGTAAATTTGATGGATTATTTGGTATAAGAGAAAGAAAAGAGAAATAGAAGAGAAAGAAGTATTGATTATTTTTTAAAGTACAAAAATACCCTTAAATTAAAAAACACATTCTAGCAAAATTAAATTAATTGATTCTATTTTGTGTTAAGGGAAGTCAATGAATTTTATTATATAATTTAATTTTCAATTAGTTATATTAATTAGATCAACTAATTAATTATTAATTTTGACATTATAATATAATAAACTTAATTATAATTTACTATTTTATTGAACTAAGTTTGTAGTATTTCTCATCAACTCATTCAAAACCAGCATATATAAATAAGCTTCAGTTCTTTGGAAGAAAAAAAATAGCTTCAGCACCCACTCGATCACAATAATATTGTATAGGGGATATCACTTTCTCAACTTGATAGGACTACGAGAGAAGGGCAAAATAGGAAAAAAAGAAATGTTGATGCTTTCTCTCTTCTTTCTTCGCAAACTTGAGGAGAACCACAAAAGCGTGGGCCCCATCAAAATTTCGTCTTTCTCTCCGGTTTCTCTGCTCCTCCAAACTAAAGAAAATGCCTCTTTCTCTCATACTTCTCTCTTCAGTTTCTCTCTCGTCCCTATTTCTTGCTTAGCAAACAGACCGTTAGATCTCGCCAGGTTGATCAAATTCAATCGAATTGTCTCTTCTGCAGTAACAATTTTAATAGGAAACTTTTGCATCAATTAAGGGTGTGTTTAAAAAAAAAATTACGAGTGATATTTAGACGATGTGACATAGCACGTAATTTTATTGACCATGAACATGACTTACAAAAACTAGTTATGACTTTCGTTACTTGGCTAGACTCGTGGATTATTTGTGTACTTATGACCGTTATCGGGGGTATACTTGGTGCCCTACGTTTGTTTTTAAAATGGGTTGGTTGAGAAGGTTAAGGAAATTTTGCGAGGAATGGAGGATATAAGATTGTGGGAAGTTTTGGAAAGAAATAATAAGGAAGTTGAGCCTCATGTGAAAAGTTGTGGAAAGAAATTACGAAGAACGTGTAAGTGCTTTTTCCTGGGTTTCTTTGAAAAAGATTGACGAACATGATGATCAAGTAGAACAACAAGTAGGGGTGGACCTGGCCTCACAAAATCAATGAGGCAAATTTTTTTGCAGGTCTGCATCAATGGTGGAGCCATGCCCATGAGTAATTTTTTGAAGGAGCAATTTCTTGTGTGTGTGTGTGTGTGTGTATATATATTATTTCTCACAATAATTATTCATGAAAAAATTGTAGGTATAGCGGTACATACTATTGTATTTTATGTCAGGTACCCCAGTTCAACACTTGCATTGTGCATTTTTTATATGGTATTTTTAGTAAAATAATATTGTTGAAAAGTTAAAATGGACAAAACAAGAATCAAATCCATGTTTCCCACCTGAATATGGCGCGCCTTTACCACCGGAGTACACCATACACATATGATTAATTCACAACAATTGATTTATATAGTATAACATTTAGCTAAAAAAAATTAAAAAAAATAATAATTGGGCATGGACTGGTGTGACACTTGCCAGATCAGACCTAGTCCAGGTTCGCCCCTGACAGGGAATAAGATGAAGAAATGGAGAAAAAAAATTAATGTGGATGGTTCACTAGTTAGTACAATAGATATTCGAGATTTAATGTTTTTCTTTTTATAAAGTATCAAATTGTTAAAATTTTAAAAGTCAATGAACTCTTTAGTGAATCATCTATAATGTATGTTCGCCTAAGATACTTAAAGTTAAATATTGATGAGAGAGACTTCCTTGAGTAAACATATATAATCAAGGCACGCATACATAATACAAACTAGTTAAGGGATAAAGTGAAATCAAATAAATATGTAAAGAACTAAAATAGTAATTTATCCTTAATTGATTTACAATATGAGGTAGATAACTCTTATTTAAGATGATATTTATATAAACTTCTGTTGGTGTAAGCCTTAGAGGCCAATAGTTTATGTTGAACTTATCTTATGTATCATGACTTTTATTATTGAATAAATATATGACACTCTTTATTATATTTATAGTAATGTTAATAAAGTCCTTAGAATAGATAGTTCATGTA
>Ga0228710_1008902_pt1 | contig 14194 bp, 8 predicted proteins | sample MedpolnodulmetaG_FD_177995 | JGI IMG/M metagenome (GOLD analysis project Ga0228710, IMG submission 177995) | Root nodule microbial communities from Medicago polymorpha collected in Santa Monica, California, United States - pink nodules | ecosystem: Host-associated > Plants > Roots > Nodule...
TAACAAATGCCAAACTCATAATGCGAAAGCGGAGGGTTAGTATTTGTTAATTCATCATCTCAAATATCAATTCATAATGCGAAAGCGGAGCTTTGATATTGGAACAAGTGAATTTAGACAAGGGTTGTGAAACATGAGAATAGTCTAGCAAATCTTGAGACATATAAAGTTTCGTTCTTCAAGGATTCCAATAGCAATCAACCATGAGAATAGTCGTGGTTGCTAGAGGAACGCACTCACTGCACCTCGAAAGAGGCATTGATACCCTAAAGAGAAACTTGTCTTTAGAAAGTAGGTCGAATATAAAGTTAGGTTTAGGGTTTGTTTGTGAAGGGTTTGTTATTATGATGAGCCGAAAATCCCAAGGCACCTTTTTACTATTATTGTTATTTTCTTTTAAAACAAAGACCAAACCTTTTTAACTTTTAAAACTTTCATTCTAATCATTGTTAAAAGTTAATTAAATTCATAACTCCCTGTCGAAACGATACTCTATTTTTACTACTTCGGTAGAATCGTGCACTTGCGGTTTTACTCAACAAGTTTTTGGCGCCGCTGTCTGGGAGTTATTGTAATTTGATTAATTTTTTTTTTATAACGGTTAGACTGAAGAAAAAAAAAATTTCTTTCTTTTTCTTCTTGTTATCTTTCTTTATATTTACCGTTAACTTCTTGGTTCTTATTCTTTTATGCGAAGAAACAAAAGTCTTGGTGAATTCGTTCCCGAGATTTAAAGATTCTTACAAAATTTGGGAAAAATGCAAATGATTCAATAATTTGGGAAATATGAGGAAGTGAATTTATATAGAAAGGGGTGGCAAGTGCAAAATTTCGGCCAAAAACAACATATATAGTGAATCGATTCACTAAATGTGTGAAATGATTCAGACATCAAAAAGCCAAGCCATATGATGTATGATGATTGATGTAATTCAGTGTATGTTTGAATCGATTCAACTGAGCCCAGGATGGAGATTGATATGATTCAGACTAATTTGAATCGATTCGACAATGATACGATTCAAACACTAGTGAATCGATTTAAACACTAAAAAGGTGAAAAATGGTAAGTTTCATATATGTAAACAATGCACACGACACGTATGAATCCTAGGACAATGAAACATAGATATTAGGTGCTATAACATGACTATATGCTAGAACAAACATAAAAAAGGAATAACTAAAGAACATTATCAAAAACACAAAAAGTAAAACTATACAAGCTTCGGTTATGGGTGTCTATCCTTGCTGATAAATACTTGAAAGAGGATAATATGTTTTTAGAAAAAGCAAAGACAGGTTCACCTATTTGGAATGCAATCCTCAAAACTCTTGATGTGTTAGAAGATGAGTTTGCCTACAAAATTGGAGATGGAGATACAAATATGTGGTTCCATCCTTGGATCGTCGAACATCCTCTTATTAACGTGGTACAAAATATCTCTCCAAATCATTTATGCATCAAAATTAAGGATATATGGGATAATGGGGAAAGCATCATTGCAGAGCTAAATCTTCCCTTATCTTCTGAAATTGCTGCCACAATACAGGAATTGAAACCAACCATAATTACCTCATTTGCTTGCACTTGGGTGTGGAAAGATAAGTTAAATGGAGAATACACAACAAAAGGTGCATATTACTAGCTCTTATCTCAGAGGGATGGTATTGTTGGAACAAAATGTGTTTGGCAATGCCACTTTGAATTTTGATGATAACAAGGTATTAAAAAATGTCAATTGGATATGCTAATATTTGTTCAAGTGTCTTTAAATCAAATATAGGTTCTAGAAGAACAAATGAGAGCAATGGAATCTACAAAAAGGAAGCTTGTGTTGCAAGGAAGCATATGAAGAAATGAGGTTCTGAAGATCACCAGAAGCTGACGTCATCAGAAGCACTCTCACCAGAAGTTGTTTACCAGAAGCTGACGTCATCAGAAGCCGAAGATCATCAGAAGTTGAAGATCATCAAAAGCTGAAAGACTGGAAGCTTCAGAGTTTGTTAAAAGTTGTTATTCTCATGCCTATCATTGCAGAAGGAATATAAGCTTGAAGCAACGACTATTTCAGAGGAATTAGAAGGCATTGGATGTTTATTCTTTGAAGAGCGTTAGAAAAGGACAATAATACAATTGTACAACCACTATCTCCACTACTCTTTTTTGTGTCTGTAATAGTACAAGAACAATAGCTGTGACTATGCTGGTAGTTATCTATACATGGAATGGATTTGAAATTGTTCCCTCTCAGGACAATAACCAAATCAAGCAACAGATCATTGATGATTATCAAGCTTCAATAAAGACTCTTTCTGATGTGCTGGCAATCAACAACATCTCTTTCACACCTTTATATAAAGGAGTGAAGACTTGAAGATTTCAAATAGACTCACAACAATTTTACAAGAGCCAAACCTCTGCAGAAATTGTTCCACATCAAAGTTCACTTAGAATTTCTTAACAACTTTCATATCTTAGAAATTCTAGAGTCTTAAGAGTCTTATCTGATTTTTATTGTGAGCACCACTGATTGTATATCAAGTGTTCAACCTCAAACATATTTCTTTGTAATTCTGTTTGAATAGAAGTCTCTTGCAACTGTGCTTGAGCATAGGAAGTCTCTTTATTTTGTTCTTGAGCATAGGAAATCTCTTGCAGTTGTGCTTGAGTAGTTTGAAGTCTCTTGCTATTTTGAGCAGTGAACATTTGTAATCAGATATTGATTTTAGTGAACTCTCCTTGGAAGTGCAAGGAGGAGTGGACTACTTCCGGTTTGTGGAAGGAACCACTATAATTGCATTGTGTCTTTCTTCTTTCTCTATCTCTTTACTTAACCACTGCAACTAGACTCTGAACACTATTTCAGAAATTGAACTCTATCAGAGTCCTTTATTAAGATGTAGTTTTTCTTTTGTTTTTTTCCCTTCTCTCGTGTAACCAATAAAAAAAAATCTTAAAATTAAAAAACTAAAATCATTATATACAAATTGATAGCGCAGCATAAATTAAAAGTTATCCAAATATCATTGCACAACAATAATATTCAAATATTCTATTACACATAAAAAATATCAATCATCACACTCCTCTTCCTCACTAATGGGATCCTAGGATTCATAGAAGCTTAAAATTAGATTTTTTTTTTGGCGTAATATATATTTAATTAAATTTTTTATTTATTTGTTGGAAAATATTTCCTAAGAAAGCTTTAATATATTTAAATGGATGCTTTCCTAGGAAATTCTCCTATGAAGCTCTTCTCACATTAGACTGACTTGCGCCATAAGCTATAAGGGTTAATATAGTCTCCTACCAAACGTTTTTTTTTCCTTTGTCATACAAGTTCATAAGTGCAAAAAAACTCAAATATGTGTCTGGTCAAACTAAATATCGTATAAGTATTTGGACAAAATATTGTTTAAGTATCTGACTAAAATATTAATAATGCTTATACCAATTCTTTTGACTAAAATATCCTTATTTATTAATTTTTTTAGGTCTGCAGCAACTTAGCCTAATAATTTTCCTCTAAAATACTGCATTAGGTTAGCAGCAATTTAACCTAACAAGTTCCTTCTAAAATGCAGCGTACCAATTTAAACTAACAAATTCCCTCTAAAATGCTACTTCAAAAAAAAAAATTCCCTCTAAAATGCAGCAATCCCTAATATTTCTCCTCACTGATGAGTTTTTCATTCCTATCATGTTGTGTTATCGTTTGTATATATCTATTGTTTCTGTAGACTTTTTTTTGACAAGTTGTTGTACACTTATTTAATACGTTTACAAACAGAATATCCTAATTCTCATGCAAATTTGGCTACCCTAATTTCCATGCAAACTCGGCTATATATAGCAAACTCTAAACCGTGTTCCTTATCCCTTACTCTTTAATTTTATTAGGTTTGCAACAACTAAACCTAGAAAATTCCCTCCAAATGATCCGTATTAATTGCTAAGTGCTAACCCTAACTATGTATTTTCTTCCAACACTTCTTTAATTTGAAATTACAAAAAAAAATTTAGGAACCATGAACTGCATTAAATTACATCTATTGCTATACCCCTTAGAAAATACACATCTCTTCAACCAAGCACATATCTTCAAAATAATTAATACATTGTATAAAATTAATATGATGTCAATTAATGAGCCAATCGTAATTAATTGATGTCATTTGCAAAGAAACTTCCAATCAATGACATTGCTCAAATCTTCTTGACCTTACACAATACACAAATGATTGCTCCATGACAACTAGACCAACACATATAAACAAATTGCTCAAGGTGGGATAATGTTACGGAAAGAGTTTAAATTCCATCGAAAATCGGAAGGTAGTGTAAAATGATCAATAATGTCACTTTATCTAAAAAAAAACTTTATCTTTTCAACCATTTTTTAAATGCATTTTACTTTTATTTTGATGGAATATTGTTCATATTCGTGGTCCAATTCAATATTGTTCAAGTTTAAAGGGCCTCCGTATATCTAGAAAGTACAAAATCGAGACAAAAATCACATCATGCAAACTAGAAATAGACAATAAATTAAGTTGGACAAATTGACCAATTTATTGTAAAATTATTCAAGTAATTCAAGAAATAGAAACCAAAACTAGTTATCTACTTTTGTAATATCAACACCATATTTGTGATAATAAGAGCAATTTGGCCAACAACATCAACAGATTTTGGAAGCACAGATGTATCTTTATAAAGAGATAAATCCCTTGCATCCCAAAGAACATTCTGATCTCCGGTGAGGCAGTCATAAACATCGGTTGCGATAGCATTCATATGTACATACACGTCATAATAATCAAAAGTCTTCAATTGTTGTTGAGCTTTCACAACCTCGCCAAGAGCTCCTCCATCCAATTGAAAATGAGACAAACAATTTTTGTAATGGTCTTGTTTATTGTGATCATTGCCACTTTGTGCGATTAGCTTTGTGATTAGATTGACTGTATTAGATACATTGGTATGAAGTACACCGATGGTGTATTGCGCCAAACTATTGAGGTCTCGACCTACACCACCCGGCTTTGATTTGAGAAAAGTTAAACAAAAAGAAGGGTCTTTGGCTTCCTTGCAAATAGCTTGCACATCAACAACATTAACCGCATAGGAGGATGCAACACAAAAAACAAACACAACAACTAGGGTTAAGAAATGCGCCATAATGTATTTGTTTATTCTAAATTTTCCCTATGGTATGTTGGTGATTTCCTTTGTTTCACTCATTAGCGGGTTTATATAGATTTCATCAATTGAAAGAAAAAAAAAACAATAAATTATGGTCAATTCCCGTATCCTTATCTTTATTTTTATATATTAATTAAATTAAACATATAAAACATTAAACATTAAACAAATGCCTTGCAAAGGTTTCAAAGTACAATATCTGTTTTTTGGTGTACAAAGTACAATATCTTTGATACATATTGGTCAAAGCAAACCGTTTTTTATATATAAGGAATTATTTAATGGTGCATGAAAGACACTAATTAAGTTCAAATTATTTAGTGATTCAATGATACATATTGGTCAAAGCAAAACGTTTTTTATATATAAGGAATAATATAATGGTGCATGAAAGACACTAATTAAGTTCAAATTATTTAGTGATTCAATGATACATATTGGTCAAAGCAAAACGTTTTTTATATATAAGGAATAATTTAAAAGTGCATGAAAGACACTGATCACTACTAAAAAAAACAAAAATTAGTGAGGGATATTTAGTGAGGAAAAACACGAAATCCCTCTCTAATTCCGTCACTAAATTTTGCGACCAAGGAATTTGTGAGGAATTTCATTTTTTCCGTCACTAATTTCTCTCGCTAATTTTGCTTTTTCTAATAGTGGATTAAGTTCATATTATTTAGTTATTCAAAAAATTCATATTATTTATCGCCAAAAAAAATTGAAAACAATTGTGATTAGAATGAACTATTATTTTTAAGGAAGTGATAAGAATGAACTTAATTACTCATAAACATAAAAAAAAAATTATTAAAGTTAATATAAATCAAATCAAATAAAAATTCATAGATTGTGAAAGATGTTTAAAATTTTGAATGACACACATGAGTTGATTTAAGGACCAAAAGTGGTGATGAAAAACTTTCGAAATACTTAAAGTCGAGGAAAAAATCTAGGGGAGATAAAACGAAAAAATTGAAATATTTATAGGGACCATTTATGTTATTTTTAAGAGAATATTTCATTAATTGAAATATTCCAGGAGGGCGGCAGGGAGGGAGGCTGATTGAAAATCAATTTCAGCATTTTTGGTGTTAGGGTTCATGAATAATATTGATATGTTATTTTCAGATTTTTTTTAAATTTTAATTAATTAATTTTATGATTATATTTTAATTAAAATGACATGAAAATGAGGTGTCAAATGATGGATCGGGTAGATAATGTGATCCATATCATTAACAAGCATACCACATCATCCGAAAAGGAGGGAAGCCAAAAGAATCCGTTGACTTTCTAAGTAGAGGAATCAAAAACTTGATTTTACAAAACAGGGTATCAAAAATTAACAAATTCGAAAATATGAGAATCAAAATGCATGCTAAAAATAAAACGCACACTAAACAACACCCGAAGAAAATCCTTTAAAAGAAAAATCAGTCAAAGAAAAGAGAAAAGGACCAGAGAGAGAAAAAAAACATTTATCTTTTCTTTCTTAAGAAAAGAGTAACATTTATCACTATGCACATTCGTTTCAAATTATAGTTCCATGTCATGTGGATTCATGTTTCAAATTATAAGTTTCACTATACACATTTGTTTGACAATAATAACTTTAAAAATTGAGCAGTAAACCATGTTGATGACTCAATTCAATATTGTTATTGTTTAAGGACCTCATTATATGTGTCAAACCCATTTACATCTTGTTGTTGGCTAAACAAAATTGAACAAAAATCAAATCAAATACAATACAAACAAGAAAACTATTGCAAAATCACGATTAAAACAAAATCAAAATCGCTACAAAAACACAATTACTCAACAATATTGTTTTTAATCTCTCAACGTTTTATTTCTCTTTTTTTTTGGACAAATTTCTCATAAATTGACTAATATATTGTAACATTATTCAAGAAACAGAAAAAAAAATTAATAGTCTACTTTTGTAATAATATGGCTGCAATAATAAGAATAATATCAGCAACTTGATTGACATCATTTGCATATTTTGGAAGCAAAGAAGTATCAGTTGAATCTCCTGAAAGACAGTCATCAACATTGGTCATGACACCAGACATATGCACATTCACACCCTGGTAATCAGAACTCTTCAAGAGTAGCCGGACTTCGAGAATATCGCCAAGAATTCCATCCTCACCAAAATGATCCAAACAATCCTTGTAATGGCCTTGTTTCTTGGGATCACCACGGCTTTGCGCAATCAACTTTTTTATTAGAGTGACCGTAGCGGACGCATTGGTATTAAGTACGTCAATGGAGTATTTTGCTAGGCTAACGAGGTCTCCACCTACATTACCGGGCTTTGATTTGAGAAGAGTTAAACAAAACGAAGGGTATTTGGTTTGCTTGCAAAGATCTTGCACATCTACATCCTTAGCCGCATAGGACGATGCAACACAAAAAAGAAACATAACAACTAGGATTGAAAAACGAGCCATATTATTTTTGCTCTTTTTCTCTCAAGATTCTCCTCACAATGTTGATGATTTCTTTTGTTTTACTATTTAGGGCTTTATATAGATTTCTTCAATCGAAAACAATACAATAAATTATGGTCAAGGCCTTTATTATTTGCTTTTGATCGAAATTAATTATTTTATCCTACTATTATTTGCTTTTTGACCTAAAATTTCCTCGTTTAGTTTCCTTAACCACTGTCCCGGAGGCACTGGTTAGCATGACCCAAAATTTTCTCTTTTAGCTTTTTTAACCAGTGTCTTGGGTCGCTAGTTAGCATGACCCTTATAATTATATGAATTTTGTGGTATTCTTCTTATGCGATTTTAATTTCTTTCAATGTATATTTTTCTGGTTAATTTTATTTCCATTTGTTTTTTGGTGGTGGCCGGGGATTGAACCCCGGACCTTGCATATTTTATGCATTGTCCATACCAACTGAGATAAGCTCACGAGGACTTATTTCTATTTGTTTACGATAATTTCCATAGACATGATATCACATGAATTGACTCAATATTGTTATTTGATTTTATTCTAGTTTTCATAAAATTTTAAATTTTGCATATTTATCTTTTATTTTCAACTATGTTTTTTCAATAATATAGTGTTTCTTAAAATTGAAATTTTGACTTTGCATATATTTTTTGGATGATTGACTTTGCATATATTTTGACTTTGCATATGTTTGACTTTTGTGGATTTATTAAAATTGAAATAAACTATTTAAAAATAAATGATAAAATTTGAATAAACGATAATATTTAACCAAAGGAATATAAGGGGCAGACCCACACCCTCAGATTTTTGCTGTGCACCTCCTCACCCAAGAGGCCAAGACTGAATCACACCCACACGTCTCATTGAAGGGTGACGTTTGATTTTTAAATTTTAATGCTATAATTTCTCATGAAAGGATTTTTAATCCTGTTATTTTCTTTGGTAGTAGACTTTTATTTCCCATAAAAGCCAAAAACGCATACCATTGAACTCATTTCCTAAGGTTTTGACTCAATTACTCATCTGTCACACCAAATCAAATGCATTTATTATTTACTTGTAGGTAAATAATATTTCATCCGTCTTAAAATAACCGAGTCATTTGCACACAAAAAATGTTCTAAATATACTTTAATTAATATTAATTTTATCACTCTCAACTCAATATATTATACTTTACATGTGTGATATTGATGAACGCATCAATACTTGACAAAAATGCTCAATCATTTTTCTCTCTCTTTTTTTTGATAAGAAAGGGGAGAGAAAATGCGTCAAGAGGCAACATCGACATCCCAACCAGGTTGGCTCCCCGAGAAGCCTTCATCCTATGCCGCCAAACTCCCCAAAAACAAACTATGGAAATCTGTAGTTGGGTAATCCACATCTATCGCGAAAGACATCGACGAAAAGCTCAGAAGGAAAGTTTGTCCACACAGCAGTTGCCCTAGCGGTAAATATGAGATCTAACAGTCCAAAAATTCGTTGGGCAATTGTAGAAGGATCAACCCGAGCATGGGTTTTGGTAGGCTGCTTCTGTAAGACTTGTTGTAATTTTAATTTCTGTTTTTGCTTCCTTGTTAGAACCTGTGTGAAGTCCTTCCACCGCTGATTTTGCATCATATTGACGCACCCGTTCCCATAAATCTAAACCATGCTGAATATTTTTACTGGGATTAACTTCTTGTTGTTGAATTTCGGTAGCCACATGTTCATCCTGATTATGCGATACATTAATATTAACATCTGCTTGCACAACCTCTTCAGTCCCTTCAAGTGATATCACGACAGCCTCACGGGATACTACAGAATTATCAATGGAACGAGCAGCCATAGGGAATTGGTTAGGAATAGAATGAACGTCAACGTGCTCAACCAAATTCTCTGTCTGGACCTGTGGCGATTCCATAGATACCTCACACACGTCATCGTTCTCAACAATTGATGAATGTGGTACATGCTCATGGTCACCCTTGGGACTGTCCACCAGCTCCTGGTACATGCTCATGGTCCACATCATCCAAGAGCGTCGCAGTAACATCGTCAAGCACAGGGTTCTCCTACTCCTCCCGCGATGTCGAATGCGACTGCTCCACTCTCTCAGAATGCATTTCACTAGAAATGTTGTCAAACACGTTATGTAGTGGAAAGCTTAAAGATGTTGACGACAATGACGTCCAGGGTATAGGGACCGTCATATGAGAAGTAACAACTGCTGAAGTAGAAGTAACAACCGGCCACATGTGTGAGCTAGCAATAATAGGGGGCCGGAATAGCCTGAGAAGGCGGAGCCAGTTTTGAAGGGGCAATAGTAATCAGAACTCTCTGAGAAGTGGTGACTGTCGAAGTAATCGGAACCGAAACCCAAGTCCAAGTACTGCCATTAACCGAAGTGGAAGCCCCCCCATCTATGTGCTGCCGAGTTGTTGTAGGGGGTGCTTTCTCAGCCACAAGAATTTTTTTCCCATGATCATCATTATCCTTTGGCTATTGAGCATGTAACCATCAGCAAGAGGAGACATTACGTCCAATGGAGTAACAGTGATAGCAAAACAATGGTCTCCTCTCATATTGCACTTCCACCTTAAAAGTGAAGCCCTCACGCTCCACAAGGATCTCATCGTAAGTTCTCTTTGATAAGTCAATGTTAAGTAGGATCCGTGCATAGTGGCCAAAAGTGCAGTTTCTTGTTGGTCCGTCAATGTCTATCGGAGTGCCAACCACACTTGATATTTCCTTCAACGTGCGCTCCCGCCAATATGCCTGAGGCAACGCAACTAGCCTGATCCAAAGTGAAGCATGTGTCTGTTTCTAAGAATTGTAGTTAAAATCCTTTGTCCATTGAGAGAGACGAAGAAGGCCTGATTACGTTGTAGAGAAACAGTGCCATCCGTCCAAATACGACCTATGTCCTCGGGTTGCTCAAAAAGAAAATCATAATACCCCCAACCAAGTGGAACCATTTTCCATTTGTGAACCATCTTCCAAACCTTTCCTAATTTAGTCACCAAATCACGCGCCGTGTATGGTTTGTCTCCCTTATTCAAAATCAATCGACCCCTTAGAGCATTTTGACATTCAGCTAAACCTTTTGAAAATTGACCGGATTAGTATTGATGGAAACAACACTGATTGAAAGCAAACAGTAATGGATTGGAATTGTTGCAAAAGTGAATGAATCCAAGTGCAAACAAGTGGACATAAAGCAATCCACATGCAATCCGCTAACGTTGTTTACTTTCCAACACAAGAAGGCAATAACGTGGAATTAGATTGCAAGAGGACGACGCTCATGGCAGGGGAACGAAACCCTCTTGTTACAACTTTTTAAAGGATCTTTTCTCTCTCTTTCACTGGTAATTTTTTCTTAATATGTTAAATGAACGAAAGACTCATTTATTTACTTATTTTGAGACCGAGAGAGTGTAATGTAAACTAAAAAAAAAATCTTTTCACTATCTAATTTTTGCTCATATCTTTATTCTCTTTCTTTTGTCTATAGAGACTATGATTATGACTAATAGTGTATATAATGTATGTAAATGATACTCTTTTGAATTTATAGTGATAAATACTTTTTTTACCGATCCTAGTGATAAATAATTGAATTTACGATTTGCTAAAAATAATAAAATTTAATGTGATTATTTATTAAAATAACGATTTTATTTTTTTTATTGAGTAGAAGTAAATGTAAATTTAGTGGTTTACATTATATATTAATAAGAAAAAAAATACTTTAATTTCTATGAACTAATTGTAAAGTTATTTTAAACATACATTTAACGATAACTCCAAAGGTTTGGTCTAGTGGTAAAATGACAGGTCTTGAATTTGAGAGAACCTGGGTTCGAGCCCCGCTAGTGCCTTTGGAGGGAGGTAAATGTAAATACATTTGTAAGTGCTCTTTGAGCCCGAATGTCTTCCCTGCCTTGGACTAGGGCACCATCCCCTCACCCTAAAATTTTGTAACCATAAAATAAAAAACATACATTTAATGATGTGTTTCCACGCCAATTAACGAATATGATAACTTATTTGTTTTCAACCATATAAAATGATGTGACGACATATCATTAGATGCATGTCTAAAATCACGTTACATTATTGCTCATATTAATTAAATCCTAATTTTAATTCATAAATGTGTCTATCTCTCTCTCTCTCTCTCTCTCTATATATATATATATATATTAAAACTGTAATGTTATTTATAAAGTTATTGTTAATAGTATTAAACCTTTACTTGATGAGATAATTTCTCCATATCAGTCTAGTTTTATTCCTCATAGAAGCATCCATCATAACATTATTGTAGCTGAAGAGATGGTCCACTCTATGTCTAGAATGAAAGGTAATAAGATGTTTATGTTTGTTAAAATTGATCAGGAAAAAGCCTATGACCGTCTAAACTGGAATTTTGTGGGGAAATGTTTAGAGGAATGTAATTTCCCGTCTAAGCTCATTCATGTAATTTATCATTGCATTTATTCTCCCTCTTACAAAATATTGTGGAATGGGGAGAAAAATGACAGTTTTTTCCCCACAAGAGGTATTAGGCAAGGTGACCCCCTTTCCCCTTATCTTTTTGTCATATGCATGGAGAAACTGTCTCATATCAATGCAGATCAGTTGGATGCATGTTACTGGAAACCTATGAGAGCAGGTAGGTATGGCCCTCAAATCTCTCATATGCTTTTTGTTGATGATCTTCTTTTTGCAGAGGCTTCTATTGAGCAAGCTTATTGTGTTTTACATTGTTAAGATATGTTTTGCCAAGCATCGAGACAACGTATAAATTACCAAAAGACCCATGTGTTTTTTCTAAGAATGTTGATAATCAAATCAGAGAGGATATATTACATCATACAGGGTTCTCTAAAGCTAATAGTTTGGGAAAGTATCTTGGAGCAGACATAGCTCCAAGACGCACTCCGAGAGGATATTATAGTCATATTATCAACAAAATTCAAAAACAAATTGAGTGGTTGGAAGCATCAATGTTTAAGCTTAGCTGGTAAACTCACCCTTTCTAATTTGGTCCTTAGTTCAATACCTTACTATCATATGCAGTATGCTAAACTTCCTAGAACAATTTGTGGGGAAATGGGAAAAATTCAATGGGGTTTTGTTTGGGGAGATATGATCAGGGTCGTAAAATTATTTAGTTGGGTGGGATGTTATTTGTTTGCCTAAGGTGGATGGTGGGCTAGGCCTTAAGCACCCCCGCCTTATGAATGAAGCATTTTTAATGAAGATGCTTTGGAATCTAAATTCTAAGCGAGATAATCTCTGGTGCAAAGTGCTCTATAGTAAGTATGGTCGAAATAATGATTTAAGTATGACCATTCAATCCCAACCTTACGACTCATCTTTGTGGAAAGCTCTTGCTGGAAGTTGGGGGGAGTTTCAAAGAAATATTGTGTGGAAAATTGGAGATGGTCTTCGTACCAATTTTTGGATGGATAAATGGGGGTCCAACAACATTTCTCTTATTACAGTAGCTACTCAATCTTCTATTGATACCACTCTTAATGTTAAAGATGTGACAAATGACTCTGGAAATTGGGATACTGAGTTCTTGTTTCACAATCTTCCTGAAAACATTGCGAATAAAGTAATTGCACTCCATGCGCCCATTGAGGTTGATGGTCCTGACAACATTGGGTGGGGAGGAACTAGTACTCAACAATTCTCTATTAAAAGTGTGTACAATTCGCTTCTTCGTAACCAATCCAATATGGAGAGGGATTGGAAAGTTCTTTGGAGATGGAGGGGCCACCATTGTATTCAAACTTTCATGTGGTCAGTGGCTCATGGTTGTATTCTTACTAACTATCGTCGAAGTAGGTGGGGGGACAAGAATTTCGCCTGCTTGCCCTTGTTGTGGGAATGCAGATGAGATTGTTATTCATGTGCTTTGTGATTGCATGCATCTCAGGTATGGACTAGACTTGTGTGTCTAGATTTTATAACTAATTTATTTTCCTTTGTTGATTGCAGGGAATGAGTTTTTAAAAACCTCGGTAAAAGATGGAATGGAGTTATCAACTCTAGGTGGCAGACAACGTTCACGATTGATAAGTGCCAAGAAGTAGTAATTCTGATGAAGATTTATGGCACTTTTTATAACTTGTTTTGCAAGTTATCAAGGAAAAAGCTGAGAGTTAATTGAATTTTATCCATGCACGCTTTATCTATCTTACTTGACCTAATTGTGCAGGAAAATGACTCAAGACACTAGGCAAAGATGGAAAACAAACAACAAAGTGCAAAAAGGCAAAAATAGGCAGAACCACATGTTTACTCGCCTCCCAAGCAGTCCAGCTCGCCATGGCGAGCTAACGAAGGAAAAAATAGGCAGAGAGGCAATGTTGCTCGCCACCAGCTCGCCACCAACTCGCCATGGCGAGTTACTTACTCGCCATGGCGAGTGAAATCACTTGGGAGGCGAGCAAGGGCGGTTTTGCCTCCCCAGGATGACGTGGCACAAACCCAATG
>Ga0228710_1008904_pt1 | contig 14191 bp, 20 predicted proteins | sample MedpolnodulmetaG_FD_177995 | JGI IMG/M metagenome (GOLD analysis project Ga0228710, IMG submission 177995) | Root nodule microbial communities from Medicago polymorpha collected in Santa Monica, California, United States - pink nodules | ecosystem: Host-associated > Plants > Roots > Nodule...
TTGATGCCCTGTTGAATGCTTGATCATTCATACCACGTTGAGAGCCTATGCTCTATAAGTTGAGAGTCTATGCTCTATAAGTTGGGGGCTTGATGCCCTGATTGGTACCACATGCATAGTGCACTGTCAAGTTGATGTTGTTGTCGTTGAATTGTCGTTGATGTCTTTGTCATTTCATTGTTGTTGATGTTGAGTTGTCGGTGTTGTCGTCGTGTTGTCAAGTTGTAGAAATAATTAATGAGTTGTTATTGAGAAATTATGTGAAGCATTAACGAAGTTTAATTATTGTCGTTTATGTTGTTAAATTATGTTGATGAATTATATGCTTATTATTATTGAATGTGAATCTCACCCCTTCTGTTTGAATGTTGCCTCTACGTGGGTAACGTGCAGATAACCAGGATTAGCTGTTGTTGTGAGTTGACTCTCTCATGCGTCGTCTTAGGGTCGCTCTGATACGTAACGGGATGGGGATACTTGCATTTTTTTTCATTTGTTACGTATTATTCATGAACTATGTTGTTGAAACTATTTGAATTAGAATTTCATTAAAGTTGTTTACGTTGAGGCCGTAGTGCCAATGTTGTTGAATAATGAATTAATTTTCCGCTGCGATGTAATTGAATTTTGAGAAAGATGTTTTAATAAATAGTAATATTTCTCTATTTATATTTTAATCTAGTGTGACATTTCGTTTAATGTTGAATGCTCTGATTATATGTATTATTTACATTGTTGGGAAAACGGGGTGTTACACCAAACAATCAGATGAAGCACACGGTTTTAAGCACAGAATCCTGAAGCAGATAAAATGTTTCCTTAAATGTTACAACATTATTCTTAAGAAACACGCTAAATAATAACCACCTATCTCTGCTTCTAGAAACCATGTACTTCTTGGTCAACTATACACGTGAATCAAATCTTCAGGGATCTCCCATTTAAAATGTAATCTCCAAGAAAGCGAAACAAGGCACACTATGATGTCGCACCAACATGTCAAGACATCTTGTTAGAACTCTTGGTTTAACAAAATGTGGCCAACTTAAGTCTATAAACCTAACAATACCCCCTTTGGAAAATTTTGGCTAAAACAACCTTTGCAGCACAAATCTTCAAAACCAAGAACTTGCAAGAATAAAAACAACGAGCATGAGATCATGCAGACATACCTTATTTCACTTTAACATAAGTACTAACACAAAAAAAGATAACATGAAAACTTCAACATTACTTAAAAAAGACAACTTTAAAACTAATGCATAATGGACATGTTGAGACATCATCTAGAACATCAGAGGCATACACAGCAGAAATGGATAGAACCCAGCCTCACAAAAAGAACGAACATGAGAAATAAACTCCACAGAGAGAAATTAACTCTCATATAAAAACATCAACCAAGGGAGAAATAAAATCCCACATAAAGTACTTCATAGAAAATAAATTCTCACAGCAGGAAGTCAGAACATCCGTTATGACATCAGTACATAAGAACACACACACCCACATGCATTCAATCATCCAGCACATACTAGCATCATCTAATCATGACATCATCAGGCTAGTAAACACACAAATCTCCCCTTTAATGGTAGACCAGAAAAAATACTCCCCCTCAGGAAATATTTCTTTAACAAACATCCATAAAGAAAATCTACCTTAACATATGAGCTAATCCCCCTCAGGTGCAAAGCACATGCATATCAGAACATCACATAACATGTTAGAACATTATACATAGCATCATACATACTACTCCCCATTTTCAGCCATAAATTCTGACAAATTACCATGCATAAGAAGTAGAAATAAAGTAACTGAAGTAGTAGAACATAGGACTGTAGAACATTAAAGTGCAGATGTTACAGACCAGGCACATATAATGCAAATAAATCTAAGGCATGACCCACAAAAGAAAATACAGAAGCAAGAGTGAAAAAAAATACATGAAAATATGAGGATCAAAGCATGTTAAATGGCAGCACTGCCATCTATTTCCTCATCATCACCACCAACTGCATCCTCGTTCCCTACACCATCTACATTGCATGCGACATCTTCATTGCCCTCAGCCATATCTTCATCCTCCTTCTCAGCAGTCATGGCCTTAATCAAATTATCAACACATAGTTTCCTCTCAATGTTGGACTAATGGTTTCCTCCAAAGTCTTGGACATCTCCTTAAGCTCAGAAAGAATTCCTGCATTGGAAGTTGAGCTGGTAGCTCCCCGATCAGATGTCATGACAATTTTTGTGACATGTTTACCTCCAAACAGCTTGTAATGGAGAGACAAAGGAGATTCCCTCTTGCTCACCACATCAGTACTAACCAAAATACCAGAGTGTTGGCTTAGGATAACACCACAAATGATAGTGGTGAAGGCTATAGGCAAGTTCACATCATAGGTTTGAGCATGCTTCAAGGTCTTCTCATACACATAGGCGCCAAAATCAAGTTTTCTGTTAGTCCTAGTGATATAAATAAATTTACCTAACCCAATAGCAATAGTTGAGGTATGGTTTGTAGGCACCCAATAGCTGCTCCTATTTTATGGAGCAAGGCATATTTGACACTCAACATGCTTGAAGGCAGCATTCCCTTGATAGGCCATTGATTAACCTGCTTAGATGTGATATCCTTGCACACAGTGTTTTTAGTTACTTCCACCTTAGCATACTCTTTCTCACTTCTACCCAGGAATATGTTTATCACAATAGGGGAGAATTCCACACAATTACCACGAACAAAAACCTTCCTAAACTCCTTGCTTAAAGGACTATCACATTTTTGGGGAATGTTGACAATAAACTCCTTTACCAACTTCTCATATCAGTTACCAAAACTACTCACACTCCTTCTTAATTTAACTTCATCAATCAGATCCATCACATCCTTACACTCCAAAGCATCTTTACCAAGTTCTCTTTCTAATGTCAGCCTCCTCTGGAAAACATACTCCCCTCTTTCAGCATTTGCCACACAATGGAAAGAGACATTGTCAATAGGGACACCAGGAACATTTATAGGAACCTTTTTCTCTGCAGTAGATCTTTTCATAGACAAAGGCATGATGTCTTGAACATCCTGTTCCACATCATACTTAGAGTCAGTGAATGGTGCTTGCTTCCTTTTTAGAGACTTTTTCTTAGCGGTGGGAGGAGTAACCTTACTCCAGATTTTATTAGGTCCCACAATCACGTTCCTTTTGGTAGCTTTAGAGGGTTGGATTTCAGTAAGAGCAGTCTTCCCTTTCCTATCTTTCAGTCTCTTCGCAACACACATTCTAGCCAGAGGAATCTCATCTGAATCTTCTTCACTTACATTCACAACATCACCAGTATTTTCACTAACATCTTCAACCTTTTCTCCCTCACCATCTATAGACATGCTTTCATCCTCCTCGTTATCAGTACCATGAATAGAGACAACTTTCTCAACAAAATCTTCCTTCTCATCTTCATTTACATCGTCCGAATTGTATTGCTTACATGCAGAGCCTTCTTCCTCATCCCTAGATCCTTCCTGATCATCATTTGAACCTTCTTGTTTATCACTACCAGAAGATTCATCTTTCTTAACACTGTCAAATTCACCATCAGTTTTCTCATTGGACTCAGATTTGTCAGTCTCATGAGGATCATCAGCAGGTTGAGTCAAGGATGTTGTAACAATCGACGCAACATCATGTTGGGTTGGGGTTATTTCTTTTAGTGGGGGATGACACAAGGTCAGATCCAACAATTTTAGTGGGTGACATGTGGTCAATTTCGATGATAGACTCTTTCAGACTATACTGACCTATGGTTAAATCAGACCTAGGTATAACAGGAGTCACAACAGTTGAGGCCAATTTTTCGTGGGTGTTGATATGACCAACAACATCAGGCACAACATAAATTTTGTCAAATGTAATAACATTAGGATCAACATTAGAGTTTTCAATAGGATCACTATATAAACTAGCCATACTATTCGGTTTCTTAACAACAATTTTCGGTTTGACATTTTTGACATTTTCAGGCATGTGAACCGACACATAGGGACTAGAGGGTTTACTTACAGTCAGAGGCTTTCCCTTTTTCATAGTAGATGATTTGGTCCTAGTTTTTTTTGGAACACGCCCAGAAACTACAAAAATAGGAGTTGCATCAGTGATGACATCTGAAGGATCTTCCTTTGCACTAGCGTGTGTAGTACGGGGTTTGGAAGAAATTGGGGCCTTTTGGGGGGTGGATTTGGAGGCCTTGGACTTCTTGAAATCTAGATCAACAAACTTCATATTTGGAGGGTAGGAAAATGTTGAACTGTGTGTATGAGTAGAGTGTAGAGAAAAGAGAAAAACAATGTAGGTCAGTTTTCTAAGTTTTGAGAGAGAGAGAGAGACAGTGATTAAGTGAGTAATAGGGAGTTGATGGCATGTAGTTAGATGGTTAAGGGAAGTTACTAATTATTTCCCTGAATTAGTGTGCACCACTAAATGGAGGGAAGAGAAAATAATCATTGCATGCCTTCCTTCCTGTAGTTGCTACAATTAAAAAATGCAAATTCCCAATTAACCTCTTAACTTCTCAAACTTACTAGCATTTAAGGCATTAGTAAAGATATTATTGAGTTTCCACATATTCAAGAGTGAGAATTTTGTCTTCCACAAGTTCCCTAATGAAATGATGACGAATTTCAATATGCTTTGTTCTGCTATGTTGAATGAGATTCTTAGAAATGTTGTCACAATATAATGTCATGACATTTTGATTGACATTATATTCCTTTAACATTTGTTTCATCCAAACCAGTTGAGAAAAACTGCTTCCTGCAGTAATATATTCAGCCTCAGCAGTAGACAAGGACACACTATTTTGATTTTTACTGAACCAAGAGATAAAATTGTTTCCCAAAAAGAAACATCCTCCAGATGTGCTTTTTCTATCATCTGCATTACCCGCCCAGTCAGTATCACAATATCCTACAAGATTGGAATCAGTACTATGAGAATACATCATCCCATAATCATTAGTACCATTGACATATTTCAAGATTCTCTTTACTTAAGTGAGGTGACTCATATTAGGCTCATCTTGATATCTAGCACAAACTCCCACATCAAAACTTATATATGGTCTGCTGGCTGTAAGATATAGAAGACTACCTATCATACTCCTTTAAAGACTTTGATCCACATCTTCACACTTTTCATCTATGGATAACTTTAAGTGTGTAGTAACATGTGTCCTCTTGTGACTAGCACTTTCTAGACCAAACTTTTTCATAATACTCTTAGCATACTTGCTTTGAGAAATAAAGATGGTATCTTCCATTTGTTTGAGTTGTAGGCCAAGAAAATATGTTAATTCCCCAACAAGACATATTTCAAATTCAGATTGTATTTGCTTGACAAACTGTTGCACCATCTGGTTTGACATTCCACCAAACACGATGTCATCAACATATATTTGTGCTATCATGAGTCTCCCATCTTCATTTTAAACAAATAGAGTATTATCAGTTCCTTCTTTTTTGTATCCATTATTGACAAGAAATTCTGTTAACTTTTCATACCAAGGCCTAGGTGTTTGCTTCAATCCATAAAGAGCTTTTCTTAGTTTGTACACATCATCTAGAAATGTAGGATCAACAAAATCTTTAGGTTGTTCAACATAAACCTCTTCATTCAAGTATCTATTCAGGAATGCACTCTTCACATCCATCTGAAAAAGCTTGAACTTTAGCAAACAAGCCACTCCAAGCAGTAATCTTATTGATTCAAGTCGAGCAACAAGAGCAAAAGTCTCATCAAAATCAACTCCCTCAATTTGAGACAAAACAAGAATTGCATATCACTTCTCTAGATCTGGTTGTAATCCGTTGTTCTAGATTTCCAATAATCAGTTCCTTGGGATGATTCTTCTGAATTCTGATAGAGGGCCCTTTATTAGTTTGAGAGTCATCAGATTCAGTGCCAACTAGTTCATTATGGGAATCTGTGTCTTTTTAGTTTCAAGAGTACATTCTGCAGATTTGATGTTCCAACATCTTCCTCGACATCAGTTCTATTCTCAATAGGAGAGTCATCAACAACAATATTAATATATTCCATCATGACTTTGGTTCTGGAGTTAAACACCCAGTAGGCTCCGTTGTTTGCAAATAAATCAAGGAAGATTCCTTCATCACTTTTAGGATCCATCTTCCTTCTTTGTTCTCTATTAGCCAATATGTAGCATTTGCTTCCAAATACATGAAAGTATTTAACATTGGGTTTTCTTCCCTTCCATAGTATTTAACACGATTGTGAATATAACAAGCAGTATTCATGGCATATCCCCAAAAGTGATAAGGAAGTTTTTTAGCATGCAACATCACTCTAGATGATTCATGAAGAGTTCTGTTTTTGCGCTCTACAACTCCATTTTGCTGAGGAGTAATGGGAGAGGAGAATTCATGAACAATTCCTTCTGAAGAGAAAAACTCAAAAAAATTGGCATTTTCAAATTATTTCCCTTGATTACTTATGATCTTAATAATACTTGTTTCCTTCTCTCTCTGAAGCCTTTAACAAAGATCTTTAAGAACCTCGAAGGTGTCAGACTTTTCTTTAATGAAGTTTAACTAGGTGAATCTAGAGAAGTCATCAACAGCCACATACACATACATCTCTCCACCAAGGCTTTCTACCTGCATAGGACCCATCAAGTTCATATAAAGAAGTTCAAGAACTTTGGAAGTGGTTTAATGCTGTATCTTTGGGTGTAACATCTTGGTTTGCTTTCCAATTTGACACTCACCGCAGACTTTTCCTTCTTCTATATTATGTTTAGGAAGTCCTCTAATGGCCTCTTCAGACATAATCTTTTTCACGCCTTTAAGATTCTGATGACCAAGCTTCTGGTGCCACATTTTAACTTCTTCTTCTTTAGTCAACAAACATATGAAAAAAATTGCAGTTTCTTGTGGTACCCACAAGTAACAGTTATCCTTGGATCTAACTCCTCTCATGAAAACATCATTCTTCTCATCAGTAACCAAACATTCTAATTTGGTGAAATTAACTTTTAATCCATGATCACATAGTTGACAAATGCTAATCAGGTTTGCAGTCAATCCTTTTATCATAAGAACATTATCAAGTCTAGGGAGTCGGTACAAGCCAACTTTCCAACTCCCTTGATTTCACCTTTAGCTCCATCATCAAAAGTAACAAAACTGGTTAAGTAAGACCTAATATCTTCCATAACAATAATTGAATCGAATAAAAACTCAATTTTTTTAATGAAATTCAAATATACCTTAGTTTTTTAACAAAGAGAAACTTCTTACAAATATCAAGAATATATATATATTCTTCCTTCAAATAGGAATATTGTTGTCATTTTTTGACAAAAAAGCCCCATATCGGATTTGAACCGATGACTTACGCCTTACCATGGCGTTACTTTACCACTGAATTAAAGGGGTTCCATTTGAATCAATTCCTCAATAAGGAACCATCCAATATGAATATGAGTTTAGTACATCTATTTGTTACTTCATATACTCAAATTATATATATATATATATATATATATATATATATATATATATAATAGATCTATTTTTTTGTACATAGCAACTTTTTAACGAACAATAAATTGGATTTACCTAGTGAGTATAGTTAAAAAAATGATTTTTTTTATATTCGATTTATAAATATCAATGGAATGAATTTTTTCAAAACCGATTCGAATTGAAATCATCTTCATCATAACACAATTAATTCCATTGATACGTGTACCCACCAATTCAATCTTCTTAACACTGAATGAAAGTGAAAGAATAATTTCTTGGTTGTGCAAACCAAATAGAATCATGATTTTGAGTTGTACCAAGTCTGAAACCAAGCGGATGTATTTTTTGTCCCATAATTCCAAACTACTCAATATAAAATAATACGTCTTATTTGTGTACTTTTTTTATCTATATCTATTTATTTTATATAAAATAAATATATTATATATCTTTATGACTCATTGACTTAGTTCGTTGAAATATATATTGTGATTAGCATTTTCTCCTGCAGAATAAAGCAATTAACAAAAAGAATAATATGCTCAACTCCAAAAAGCATAATTTCTATTATCATATTTTAACTCTAGTCATGTGTCTAGAACATCCACTATCAAAGTATCAATCTTCTTTAGAGGAGGCTCTAAGAGATGTGTGGGCTATGTGAGCAGTTCCATCAACCTTATGTTTCCATACTTTTCTAGTTTTACTCATCACATGGTTACCTTTGGGTTTATTCAAATTCCTTGGATAGCCATATAGTCTATAACATTAAGGTTTTATATGACCAAATTTATTACAGTAGTGACATTTTCAAGGAGGAAGTCTGACATTGTTTTGAGGTTTTTTATGTTTGTCATGATGTCAGGACATATTGTCTGACATTGTGGGATCATACTTTCTTTCAGACGGAATAAACTTAGTAACATGAGTCTTTCCTTGTTTATTTAAGTGTTTGTAATTAAACCCTATTCCTAGGACATTTCCAGCATTTTTCCCAAATAGGAGAATCTCATCTAGAGTATCAGACCCGCTATTCAACATTCTAATGGTTTTTTTCATGTTCTCAAGTTTGGAAGATAGTAGGGTTACCTTATTTTAAAGGTTAGAGTTAGCTGACAAAAGTTTGTTCTTTTCAGCATGCAGTTGAACTATGATTCTCTTCTGCTTTTCTCCTGTTTTAATTACCTCTTCACTTCTGACACAAAACTCTTTGTAGGATTCATCCAATTCCTCACAAGAATTCCTGCATGACCAAATTAATCATCAGACTCATATCTTCTTGTCAATGCTGTCACATGATTGGAATTTTCATTATCTGGTTCATCATCATCAGACCAGGAAACAGATAGTCCCTTCTTTTGCCTCTTAAGATAAGTTGGACATTCTGTTCTGAAACCAAATCCTTCACAACCATGACATTGAACACTTTTTTCTTGATTAGTTTCATCAACATTTCTATCCTTCCTTTGAGATTCACTGTTGATGTCCAAAGAGATGTTCTTGACATTAGGCCCACGTCTTCTACCTACTTTCTTTAGTATAATGGTAATTTGTCTCCCAAGAAGTACCATATCATTAGAAATCTCTTCATTAGTTTCTAAGTCACTTTGAGCTTGTTCATTACAAGTGTTGGACACAAAGGCAATGCTCTTATGTTTCTTTTCAGTCCTATCATTGATAGCCATTTCAAATGTTTGAAGTAACCCAATGAGCTATTCAACCTTCATGTTCTTTATATCTTGAGCTTCTTCAATAGAAGTTACTTTCGTATCAAAATTCTTGGGTAGAGATCTAAGAATTTTTCTGACCAGCTTTTCTTCAAACATATTTTCTCCCAGGGCACTAGAAGCATTTTAAATGTCAAGAATGTTCATGTGAAAATCTTGGATAGATTCATCATCTTTCATCTTAAGATTTTCCAATTTCGTAGTGAGCAGCTGTAATTTTGACATCTTAACTTTGGATGTGCCTTCATGAGTAGTTCTCAAGATATCTCATGCATCCTTGGCCACAGTAAAATTACTTATCAATCTAAACAGATTTTTGTTAACTCCATTGAACAAGGCATTCAGGACTTTCGAGTTTCCAAGTGCAAGCTCATCTTCTTCCTTAGACCACTCCTCTTCAGGTTTCAACTCAGTTGTGTCCTTCCAATCTTTGACTTTTACCAATGGGTTCTCCTAACCTTTTAGAACAAATTTCCAAGTCTTGCTATCAATGGACTTGAGGAATGATATCATGCGCACTTTCCAGTAATCATAGTTGGACCCATCCAGAACAGGTGGTCTATTAACTTGTCCTCCTTCCTTTTCCATGGTACCAGAAAACATCTTCCCTGGAGCTCACCCAGAAACAGAATAGGGTGCCTGCTCTAATGCCAATTGAAGTTCTTGCACGTAGAAAAGATGTTGAGCACAATGTCAAGACAAGTGAAATGTCAAGTAAAATGTCAAGACATCGTGACAACACAAACAAATAACAGCTTAAATGAAAAAGGCCGAAAGTAAAAAACACAAGTTATTTGTTAACTTAGTTCAGTGCAACGTCACCTACATCTGGGGGCTACCAAGTCGGGAAGGAAATTCACTACAATAGTATTAGTTTGAAGCATGCATAAAATCTTTCTCCAGTCTACTAGCTTCGCACCTAATCATTACCTGTGCAATTTCTATCTAAGACTCTCCAAGATATGAGATCTCCTCAACCACAGTCCTAGTGATTGACTCAACAGTAAAACAATAATGGAGACACACTCCTAGACAGATAATCAACTCTTGCTTACAATATTTTGAGTGATTTAGAGTTTAAAACTCAACTACAATCTAGCTTTATGCATCAACGTGATACAAGAGTGGCTCACAAATAACAAGGACTGATTAAAACCCTAAAAGACACTTTGGTGAATGACGACTTCAATGGTAAATTAAGTATTGAGTCTTCCTTTATATAGCCTGAATGCAGAATTGGATTGATGCATAACTCGGGCCAAACAATCAGCTGAACCACACGGTTTTAAGCACAAAATCCTGAAGCAGATAAAATGTTTCCTTAAATGTCACAACACTATACTTAAGAAACACGCTAAATAATAACCACCTATCTCTGCTTCTAGAAGCCACATGCTTCTTGGCCAACCATACACGTAAATCAAATCTTCAGGGATCTCACGTTTAAAATGTAATCTCCAAGAAAACGGAACAAGGCACGCTATGATGTCACACCAACATGTCAAGACATCTTGTCCGACGTCTTGCTTGAACTCTTTTTTTAACAAAATGCGGCCAGCTAAAGTCTATAAACCTAAGACTCTCTTTCTCTAAACCGCTACACTCCAAATCATATAAATACCTCCACTTTCTCACCACTTCCTTATATTTCTCCTAAAAAATATTGTTGGGTATTTGTATTGGCTGCATTATTGCTAAAACAAATATCCTTGTTTTGTAAGTTGGAACCAATGTTCCAACATGTGGTTAGGCATCTCTGTAAGATGTTGGATACAATGTTCCAACATCTTGGCATGGTTCAGTGTGCCTGGGTTCATGCCTATTTGTACGCGCGCCCTTTATTCTTTAAGGAAACAATATTTCCTTATCTTATTGACCAAGCAACACGCATATCTTTACAGGAATCAGCTGTGGAATATTTCTAAAGTAGTATTTTTATTTTAGGAAATATTTCTTATTGGTTGGAACGATCCTATAAATGTTCCGACATTTTAGGACTTTCCATATTTGTTTCTGATTCTTGTTTTGCAGATTAGTTGAACCGATCTGCTTTGTGCTGAAGCCCAACAAGAATATTTAGCCCAAGCTGCTTCAGTATATAAGGGAGACTTCAAGACCTAATTGATCATTCAAGCCGTCATACTAAAAAGTTTAGATTTTTAGGGTTTTAAGTCTATATGTTCTCTACTCTTGTATCGTTTGTGATGCAAGTTTAGAACCTTTTGTGAGCCTTTCTTGTATCGTCTGTGATACTTGTTTAGGACTGTGTGTGTGAGTTTGATACTCTTGTGTACTACACCAAAGTTGTGAAACAAGGTGTCAGTTGTTTGTGTTTGAAGGTAACTTCAACCTTGTGTTTTGTGTTCAGGTCTGATAGGTCACAGGGGCTGTGACTGACCATTAGGATAGTGAGATGGATCTCAGATCTACGAGTTCCTAGGTTGAAATCAATACGGGTAGGTCCTAGGTCTTTATTGTAAACGAGGAGTTTGCTGAGAGTTATAGAATAAGGACTACACTAGTGGATTTCCTTCCTGGCTTGGTAACCCCCCAGAGTAGGTGTGTTTGTCACCAAATTGGGTCAACAAACTCACTGTGTTCTTTACTTTCTTGTCATTTACTTTCTTGTTTTTATTTCTGTTTATTACGTGATGTTGAAACATTAATCAGAACATTGCAAACGTCGAAACATCTGACAGAACATATTAAAACAAGTGAGCTAGAATTTCAAATACCAAGAAAATTTCTTTCTCATTCGAACAACGTTCATGTCTTTCATTCTAAAAAATTTCCAGTATGAAATTTGAAAAATCTTCAAACAAAACCCCAACCCGCAACACAAAATCACCTTCTTAGCAACCTCCTTAGACTCGGTCACTGCATGTTTGTGCTCATCATGCACCTTCTATAATTGTTACCCCAAAGAGTCCTTTTCTTCAATGACCTTAGGGAAGCCGAAAACATTCTGACCACTTACGGTTATTAAGGGAGTCACAACGAAATGTGTTGCATGTGGAACAAAGTAGTTTATGTGGTCTTCACTACTAAGGTAAGACAAGTACTCAAGGTCCTCCTTGGAAATGATCCTTTGAGATTCTTCCCCGACCATTTGAGGATTGACAACAAACACCCTAGGAAGCTAAAAGGAAAGAGCAACCTTCAAGCTTTGAGAATAAGGGATTAAAGAATGGAGATGTTCATCATTCCAACAAAAGATAAGTTTATTATCCTCCAATGTGTTCTTTTTGATCTTCTTCTGCATTGTATCACCTTCATCAAGGTGTTCCGTCTCCATCTTCTTGCCAGTAGCATCATCCACATACTCTTTCTAAGCCTATAACATGTGGTACCCGAACCACTTCAAAAGGATGCAGAGAAGCATCGTCTACCACTGTCAATGCGACAACCCCTGTCGTGTGGATCTATGAGATAACCCTTTGATTGAAGATTCTCTAGAGATGAAAAAAGTCAAGCAGGGTGATATCTTAAACAATGTTGTCTTCGTGTACACTAAGTTGTCAAGAAAAATCATGTTGTCTGCAAAAAGAAAACAAGGGTAAGGAAATTATTACTAATAAACAAATTTAACTTTTCTTTTTAGTTAAACCAATATAACACCCAATGATAAAAAAAATAGGGAAAAAGACTCATCACCAAAGATAGCCTTCCTTTCCTCCTTGGTCAACGAAAGTAGCTTAGTGTCGACAAACCAGACCTTATCAACCATTATTGCCGATTTGTTGTGGTGAGCAACTTTCTCTGGTTGGAAACCCTTCACAAACTCGAGGAGACGATCCACAACCTTACACTTTTATGGATTGAGGCTGGTATCTTTGAAATTATTAGCGCAAAACTCTTTAGCAAAGTGGTACTTCGTCCAATATTTGGGGAACCTATTCGTGCAAGACAGATGCTCTAAATAGGAGTCGTCCCTAACCACTCCACTCACCCTCCAAGATGGCGTCAAAACTTTTGGCCTCCCCATGACGACTTTTAGGGAGGATACAGATGGCCTCATGGGCTGCCCAGCTCATAGGTGTGACCCGGAAATTCAATTCCTTGAAAGAGTCCAAAAAGAGTTCAAAGGACTTTTGACCTTGTTTTAGGGACAATAAACCCTGGCTTGTTATAGTCATCCATTTTTCTTTGGATATGAAAAAATGGAAGGAGAGAGTGATAGTGGGAGTTATGTACATACTTGCACCAAAACTGGAAAACCTTCACCAAAGCCCAACTCAAAGGATGTAATTGGGAAAAAGAAACTCTCAAAAGCCTCAATACAATAATTTTTAAGTCATTCAAGGGAGGGATGGATACTTGTAGCTCCCTAAACAATATAACATACACTGGGAGGTTGAATCCCTCACAATTGCTACAAATACTATTGTCGATGTTCCAGTCACATGGGGACGACCCAACGTTTGGACAGGTTGTCTCCAACCTAATAGAAGTGTTAAAAAGGACTTAGTCATCCAAATTTCTTCATCAACCCAGTTGTGTTCCCTGGAGCTGGGTGTAGTTCTAAGGCCACTTGCTTCTTCTTTTGCATTTCCAATTCACTGTCCAAAGAAAGAAAATGAGAACCGTAAGTCTAGAACCTCACCTTTCGTCCAACACAAATCTAACATTATCTTCACTAAAGGGTCACCTAAAGTGATATTATAACCTTTCTTCATGGTTCAGAACGTTAGACTTGCAAGATTAGAAACAACAACAAGATGTTGGAACAAGGGTGTTTCACAAGTCACCTATTGAGTTTTGACAATAACAAGGTATTAAAAATAATCAATTGATATGCTAAACAATTTGTTCAAGTGTGCAGGATCCATAATCAAAGTACTATTCTTAGAGATTCTGATTGAACAAGTTCTAGAGCAAAGGAATTTATTTGAAGCTTAAAGCATCTGGAAGACTGCGT
>Ga0228710_1008907_pt1 | contig 14186 bp, 8 predicted proteins | sample MedpolnodulmetaG_FD_177995 | JGI IMG/M metagenome (GOLD analysis project Ga0228710, IMG submission 177995) | Root nodule microbial communities from Medicago polymorpha collected in Santa Monica, California, United States - pink nodules | ecosystem: Host-associated > Plants > Roots > Nodule...
TAACACATTATGCCTTGATACCAATTGAGCTCTATTCATGAGACATTACAATATCTCTTTTTATTGCCACCCAATATTGTTTTTTTTTTTTTTTTTTGAAATACTCTCTCCGTCTCAAATTATAAACAAAAAAAATTAATTTTCCTTGTCCCAAATTATAAGCAAAAAGGACCATTCTTTATCATATTTAATTATGTTTTTTCAAAAAATTATCTTTTCCAAGGAAAAATTAAATGCAAAGTGCATTCAATTTGCTCTTTTTTTTATTTTCTCTATAATCAACTACCAATGAAAATTGTTTTTACATCTTCCTATAAAACTTATTTTAAAGATAACACAAAAAACTATGTTACAAACTACTATGTTTTAGTTTTCTTAATAAGTGTGATTTTTTTTTTTTGCTTATAATATGGGACGGAGGGAGTATTTTTTTTGCTAAATTACATTTTTGGTCCCTTAACTATTTAGGTAGTATCACTTTGGTCCCTTAATTAAAATTTGATTTATTTTGATCGCTTAACTTCTCTCCGTTACATATTTTGGTCATTTCCGTTAGTTTTAATTCAAAAATGTTAGGTTTTCTTTATCTTCTTCTCCTCTTTTTCATCTTCATATCATCTCCATCAACCTTCAACAACAAGAATCCTAGAAAAAATCCAGAAGAAAATAAAGAAAACCTAACACTTTTGAATTAAAACTAACGGAAATGACCAAAATGTGTAACGGAGAGAAGTTAAGGGACCAAAATAGTCAAAATTTAATTAAGGGACCAAAGTGATACCACCTAAATAGTTAGGGGACCAAAAATGCAATCTAGCCTACTTTTTTTTCCTGAGGGGAGGATGAAATATTATTTATTGAGTTTAATGGTAGTTAATTGGTAATTTAAAACAATTTTGCACACACAACAAATCAAAACATTTACAAATATATCAATTACAAATATTAGTTTATCATTTTCCAAAAAATTTCTCTTAAAAAAATGTGAATGATTTATGCATTTTTCTATATATTTACCACCCTACAAAACCCTCCCTTCCTCTTTTATCCAGACTCATCTACACTCCCAAACAAAGCCTAAGTTTACGAAGAATATTAAGTGGAGGCCTTCAAATGAACGATGAGTTATGCTCAACATTGACGTGGGTCTCAAAGAATGATGACATATCTGGGTGTGAGTGCTTTCCTAGAGAAAGTATTAAGAGTGGCTTGGTGGTTTTGGGAAGCATTTTGGAATTTTGTATTGGGGGTTTTAAGTAGTGGAATTTAAGGTTGATTTGCAAGTGGTGTGATAGCATGCCAAATAAAAAATAAGGACTAAATGTGGTGATGAGAATTTTCTAGGGATTAAAAGTCAACAAAAATTCTAGAGTGAACAAAAGAAAAAGTTGATATATTTATATCGCAAAAAAATATATTTACAAAGAAAAAAGAGGGCAATTCATTCCGTAAAAAAAAATGAGGATAATTCATTCCAACTCACGACGTCGTCATCCATAATATCATAAATAGATTTTGTGTTTTCTCGATTCGCCGTATTTAGTCATATATTTGATAAATAGAAAATATATATAAAAAATAGAAATTAATAAAAGACATTTAAAAAATTACAAAATTTAATGAATAGAAAAAAGATATAAAAAATAGAAATTAATAAAAGACATTTAAAAAATTACAAAAATAGAAAAACAACAAATAAGGAAAAAGAAGAAGAGAGAAACGATAATTTAAAAAAAGAAAAAAGAAAATAGGAGAGTGAATAAAGGGGAGTGTGTGTGTGTGTTATTTATATATGAGGCGATAAGACTCGCGATTATCGCACGAAATTGTTTTGTCAATTTCTTAATCTCTATCCATTTCTTCTTCTTCTTCTTCTCCACCGTCCTCATCCATTCTCTCTAACCAACCATGGATCCATACAAGGTATACAACAATACTTGAATTTCATCAATCTTTTTTCATTGCTTTCTGTCTCTGATTTTATGATTCATTCGTTCAATCTATTTATTTATTTTCATTCCGTAGTTTTATTTATTTATTGAAGCAAAAAATCTATCAATTTGTTTTTTTTGGCTCGTTCAAGTGTTGATTATGTTAATTTCGTTACAGCACCGTCCATCCAGCGCCTACAATTCTCCTTTCTGGACTACAAATTCCGGTGCACCTGTTTGGAACAACAACTCATCCCTAACCGTTGGATCTAGAGGTATATCTAATTAATCATCTTTCATTTAATCCATTTTTTTTTTATTTATCTTATTTGATGAAATTGTTTAACTATATCTTTAAATTTTTCTTTTAAGATGATATGATTTCTTGCCAGCAAAGTTTAATCACTGTTAAATTATATGATTTCACGGCTCTTTGATTTTCCAGTTTAATGTTATGACATCCATGCATGTGATTAAGGCGCTTCAAGCACTTATCAAATATGTGCTTGTAGTATAAGGCCATGTTTGGATAAACAACTTATCAAGTACTTATTATATAAGTTCTTATGTGTAAGTTATTTTTATGATAATAAAAGATGAAATTAAATTAAATCTCTTTCATATAAGTTATAAACGGGAAAATTATTAACAATGATTTAGAGATTAATGAGTTGGTATATGATAGAATCTTATGGTGCCGTTTGATCCATGTAGCCGACCCCACATAGTTGGATAAGGCTTGGTTATTTTTGAAGTTATAATTTGTTTTCATAAATTAGAATAATGGAGAGTTTATGAAAATAAGCTGAAAACAGCTCATGGACATGTTATCAGCTGTTTTCATAAGTTCTCCTAAAAAGTATCACATCACATGTATGATAATCACAACTAAGCCTATACAAACAGGCCCAACTGTTTTTGATATAACTGAAGCTATAATGGGCGAAAACTCTTTTTACAAACTTTGTAGAATCTATTTTATGTTATTATGAGCAGCTTATGGAAATAAATAAGCTAAAAACCAGTTATGACATATCATAAATTTTTTGTATGCTCTTACAAAAACTTAGACTAGTATTTATATCATAAAAAGTCCAAGTAAACCCTCCCAATTGCTCCATGTGTGCTAACAGTGCTGTATGATCCAATTTTTATATAAAACCACACCACATTTAGTTGAGTATTGGGGACTTTGATTTCCGTAATTAGTTACCACCCTTGGTAATTACAACTTGGCGAATATTCTCCATCTCCATCTGTCTGCTGTAAAGTTCAGGGTTAATTTGGATAAATAATAAAGTATTATGTAAGCAGAAATTTTATATTATTTTACTCCTTTTGGCAGGTCCAATTCTCTTGGAAGATTATCATCTTGTGGAAAAGCTTGCCCAATTTGATAGGGAACGGATCCCAGAACGTGTTGTCCATGCAAGAGGAGCAAGTGCAAAGGGTTTCTTTGAAGTCACCCATGATATTTCGCACCTGACTTGTGCAGATTTCCTACGAGCTCCTGGAGTTCAGACACCCGTCATTGTTCGTTTCTCTACTGTCATTCATGAACGTGGCAGCCCTGAAACCTTGAGAGACCCTCGAGGTTTTGCTGTGAAATTTTACACCAGAGAGGTAGAAATTAATGAATATATAGAGCATCACTTTATATCTCCACATCTTCTAGTGACTAAAAACAGTTACTGTAGCAGTTCAAATTTTGTTCACATTTCTTTTTAAGCAATTCCAGTTTAGTTGGTAAAATGCTGATATTAGTTTCAGCACGATCATACAAGCAAAAGATGCATAATGTGATTTAACCCCAAATGTAGCATTTAATTAAACAATTTGGTCTAGGGATTTGGTTATTCGATTACCTGAAAAAACTGAAGACAACACATGCTTTGTTGGTTTGAGTCCTGCATTGTGTAAACCCTGTGTACTTTGAAATTTCAAACTAGAGATAAAGATTATGTAGCATAATTAAAAATTATCTTCCAGTCACTAAATATAATTATGGTATTCGTTTAAAATTGTCATCATATTTATGAAAGTAGTTGCAGTTGTAACCAGGATACTAGTGTATTTGCTTAAATGCTGACAATAATTGTTTTAAAAGAGGTGATATGGAACAGTTGGAGTCTTGTATCACAAATTATTCTTATCTTTACCTTCTGAACACAGGGTAACTTTGACCTTGTTGGAAACAACTTTCCTGTCTTCTTCGTTCATGATGGGATGAATTTTCCAGATATGGTCCATGCTCTTAAACCCAACCCCAAGTCCCACATCCAGGAGAATTGGAGAATCCTTGACTTCTTTTCTCACTTTCCAGAAAGCCTTCACATGTTCTCCTTCCTATTTGATGATGTGGGTGTCCCACAAGATTACAGGCACATGGATGGTTTTGGAGTTAACACATATTCCCTGATCAACAAGGCTGGGAAAGCAGTGTATGTGAAATTTCACTGGAAGCCCACATGTGGTGTGAAGTGTCTGTTGGAGGAAGAGGCCATTAAGGTGGGAGGAGCCAACCACAGCCATGCTACTCAAGACCTGTATGATTCAATTATGGCTGGTAACTATCCTGAGTGGAAACTGTTTGTTCAAACAATAGATCCTGCTCACGAAGACAAATTTGATTTTGACCCACTTGATGTAACTAAGACTTGGCCTGAGGACATTATACCCCTTCAGCCCGTAGGTCGCCTGGTCTTGAACAAGAACATAGACAATTTCTTTGCTGAGAATGAACAACTTGCATTTTGTCCTGCCATTATTGTGCCTGGTGTATATTACTCGGATGATAAGATGCTTCAAACCAGGATTTTCTCTTATGCTGATTCACAGAGGCACAGACTTGGGCCGAACTATCTGCAACTTCCTGCTAATGCTCCCAAGTGTGCTCACCACAACAATCACCATGAGGGTGCAATGAATTTCATTCACAGGGATGAAGAGGTAATTTAACGTTTTATTTGTCTTTTAATATTCTGCCTTTTCATCTTTAGTGCAAGAAGCTGATTGCCATGATAATTCTGAATGTGATATTGCATCTTATTCTTTAGTTATATACAGTCATTTTCTCATGACTTGAGCTCTGCCATTTTATAGGTCAATTACTTCCCTTCAAGGCATGATCCTGTTCGTCATGCAGAAAGGGTTCCCATTCCTACTGCTAATTTCTCTGCATGCCGTGAAAAGGTTAGTTTCGATAAATTTCTTAATATGAAAATATGAGACGTGTTGTGAACTTGTGAGTGAATCCATCATCTGTGATTTTTACAATAGATTGCATTACCTTATTTAAGTTTTTGTTTGTCTAAGAAACCATACATTTTAGAAACAACCAAAATTTGTGAAGTATTCTTACATTAGAACATTAGAAAATCTATGATCTTTCGTTGGATACAGTATTACAGTATGAAAATTGTTCTGACAAAGAAGCAGAGAAATAGGACCACTACCTTGGTTAAATATAAAATTGGTGCAAATTAATTTGAAGGTTAGGCAGCACTTATTTTTAGCAGTACTTTTGCATTGAATAAATTGATTATTATTGCTTTATAAAATAAATGACAAGAGTGACTGAGTGAGGATCAATTAAATAGCGCCAGTGAAGCTGTTGAAACAATACCTGTATTGGGGAAGAATGTATGAACAATTTTACTTCTTAATGCAGTGCAATATTCCGAAGCAGAATAACTTCAAGCAGCCTGGAGAGCGATACCGATCTTGGGCACCCGACAGGTTCCTGTTACAAAATACTGATATGATCAACATGAATTGTGTTTGGTGATGTCTAATATTTGGTTTTCTTTGCCTTAATCTTTTCAGGCAAGATAGATTTCTCCGCAGATGGGTGGATGCTTTATCCGACCCACGCGTCACCCATGAAATCCGCAGCATCTGGATCTCATACTGGTCTCAGGTAAGATTTAGACATGCTAATTTATCAAACTAGAAACTTTAGAGCAGTCAAGTGTAAATGCATCCGTACTTATTTGCACATATGCTCTTTGTTGGTTTTGCTATGCAGGCTGATCGTTCTCTTGGACAAAAGATAGCATCTCATCTGAACATGAGGCCTAGCATTTAAGGTTGTTGTCAAACATTGAATTGTCACCAGAGTTACAGATGTTGAAAGTGTATGATAAAGGATGTTTGTTTGGATAATTTAAAGGACTTTTATTTTTCTTGCAATATTATATCGTGAATGTATACAATAAACTCCATGTACGTGACTCGTTGAGCTGTTACAATAAATGTCGTTTGTATGTGTTAGTATTATTTAGCTTCCTGAGCTCTTTTCTTGTTGCTGATGGTGTATACTTTTGTTGAAGTTTGAACTGTTGTTTAATCGCTGTAAACCAAATTGATTGCATTGATAAGTGTTATTTGGTTAGGAGGAAAGTAACGACCACATCTGACGTTATATTAGGAGGAAAGTAAGGACTACATCTGACGTTTTTGGCGTCTCCTACAAGTTGCTAGCATTACTTGTTCAAAGCAACGATCAATATGATGGCTAATGCTGGTAATGTTAAAGGATTTTATTTGTTCTGTGTTGTAGATGATGCATGGTACGCAAATGGAAGATTGATATTAGAAAGCCTGTTTGTTTCTGCGTCCGAAACACTTCCATTGCAAGTCTAAAATAAAACTACAAGCAATCGTACATCTGCAAACTATTTTGGTCGTTGAACGCGGTTAAGAAAAGTTAATCTAAAAACCTAATACTAAAAGATAAAGTGTTTCCAATTGAAAGTATAAATACTATGGTGCAATTCAACATTGGGGATGAATTGTTTGCATGGAAGTACTTAGATTTGGCTTGTGACGGACCCTATCCAATTTCTTCTTCCAACAAATATTGCTACCCCCACTAAACCATGAGCAAGAGCATTGCTCTCTCCTAATAATTTGACAGCAGTGTTTTAAAATTGTTCGATAAACTTGATGGCTCCATAAAGACACTTCAGAACAACTTCAACATCACACTCAATAACCAAATCGTTCAGCTGCTGATTTAGAGCCGTTGCAAATGTTGGTGTGATAGCCGGTTGATCAAGTTTATTTCCTCATTCTTGTTAGCAGTGTATCCACTGTCAAAAGCATCCACATTATTTTATCATTTCTGCTATTGGAGGTTCCCATCTAAGTTGATATGTAGCAGAGTTTTTGTTTTTTATATTGGTCACCTTTGCTTGCATGGTTGTATTATACTATTATTCAACGAACAGAGAAGCTGATCCCGCCACCTGAATTGGGTTTAATTTTGTATTGTTGAAGACATATTTGATACCAAGCACCATTCCGGAATCTGCAATCTTTAAATAATGTTGATAGATAATATTAGAATCAATAATGATATGATGATTAAACAACAGAATCCCCAGATTTTATTAGTTGATCATACTAAAAACTTCAAACACCTAAACCTAAACCTATTTCCAAACTTCATGTTGAAATCGATACATAAAATATGTAAAACATTTGATTTTAATTAAATGACTAAAACTATTATCGCAAATATGCCATTTTATGCCTTAGTTTGGTTGATGAAAGGCCAGGATAGGTGGCCGTGAGTAGATGGTAGTGAAGACGGACGGCCTAACATATCTAGGCAGTGAAGACACCAAGTACCTGTTTGATATGGGTGGTGGGATAGACGTGTGTGGTGAAGTGAAAACAACCTTGGCGCACAAGATTTAGGGTACGTTTGTTTTAGCTTAAAAAAAAAAAAAGATTGAGTTAAAAGAATCTAGAGATTTTTTTCTAGAGATTTTAAAAAAAATCTAAAGCTACTTCTGTTTGTCTACTAACATAAAAATCATTTTTAAGGTTTGAAGCTCTTACACTTGAGTTCATTGAATTTAGAAGAAAAAATCAAATGGGACAAGCAGAACACCATTGCACTCTATACAACTGAAGCTGAGTATGTATCTGCAGTTAGTTGTTGCTCTCAGATTTTATGGGTAAGAAATCAGCTGGAAGACTACTCACTAAGGTATACAAGTGTTCCTAGTTTTTGTGATAATACAAGTGCAATTAATCTTTCAAAGAATCCTATTCAACATTCTAGGTCTAAGCATATTGAAATTAAGGATCATTTCATTAGAGACCATGTTCAAAAAAAGGATATTGCATTAAGCTTTGTTGATACAGAAAATCAACTAGCTGACATTTTCACAAAGCCTCTTGTTGATGATAGATTCAATTTTCTCAAAAGAAAAATTGTTAATCATGAAAAATCCCAATAAAGATTGATCACTAATCATTAAGGGCCTTAAACTTACCCCTTGATGTTATCTGATTCATTTCAGTTAGATCAATCTTAATCTGAACATTCATCAGAACGTTCATAAGATCAGAACCCTCATCAGAATGTTCATCTGGTCAGAATGTTCATAAAGTTCAGAACATACAGGATTTCAGATTATGGGTCAGAAATCTTATGCGCAAGGTTTTGTGGGATATAATCCAGAAATCTTCCCAAAAATCTTTAGCATTAATTGTTTGATTAAGGGTTGTTATGTTAAAGTTATGTCCATTAGACAAAAGCTCAAAAATCATTTCAACCACTCTTCTTCCATCTTATCAAACAAATAGTTTCTCTCTCCCACAACTTTTCAGTTTTTCATCTTTCCCAATAAAACTGTCAACGCCTTTCCATTTCTTCTTTCCACTCTTACACGTTGGTTTATAAATCATCAAACCAACTCCAACCTTCTATCACATCTTCAAACACTCTATTTTACAGAAAAATGGCTCGCACCAAAACTACCTCATCAAGTCTGAGATTCACACTTCACCTCGTGCGCGTCCTCATCCACCACAACCAACCGCTGTTGATGATCATTCATCTGATCACTCTCCACTGAACGATACTCCCGTTCACACCATTCTTCCTGATGAGATCATTCCTCTGTTTGAACCATCTAAACCTAAATCCTCTAATAAACCTATCTCCAAACCACAATCTAAGGCTACTAGAAGATCAAATAGAATGAAATCTGGATCTTCATCCAAAACCACTTCACATGTCAATCTGTGTTCAGATGAAGAAAAGGAAGTTTCTGAAAAGAAAGAGGAAGAACATTCAGAAGGCGAGTAAACTATCCAACAAATGATGAAGAAAGTTAAAACTTACTCAAGGAAAGGTAAGAAAACTGTTGTGTCCTCATCATCTAAAGAAAAATCTCCATCTCTGGAAGATGATGAAGAGATTGAAGAAAAAGATGAAGAGAATGTTGAAGAAGAAGTACTGGAAGCTTCTTCTAAGAAACGAGGAAAAGGAAAGGATATCACCATGACAGCCTCTGCACTTAAAGCTCAAAATGCTGAGAAGATGACTCTCAGACCAATAAGCAGAGCTAAATATTTTGACTTTAAGAGTCTTAAGACAAAAGGATGGAATCTGAAGGAGTTCACAAATCCTCAAAGTTGGTCAAGTTTTGTGTCTACTCAATGTCAGACTTTTTCAAGCTTGGAGAGGGAATTCTATACAAACATGACTGTAAAGGAACTAAATGAAGAAAAGTTCTTGGAATCCACAGTCAAAGGAGTAAGAATCCAAGTCTCTCAGAACTTTCTCTCAGATGTTTTAAACATCCCAAATGAAGGTAATGAACTGTACAACTCTTGGTTCTATAGTATAGGAGTTACACGTGAGCAACTTCTTATAGAGTATATCAAACCAAACCATGAACTTAACTCCACAAATCTTAAAGATACACCCAAGATTCTCCACAACATGATTAGGCACACTCTTTTACCAAGATGTGGAAGCTTTAAAGTTATCACTGACACAGATTTGTGCATCATACATCACCTTATGACCAAAACAAAGCTTAACCCGTGCTTTGTCATGCTCCAACACATGATAGACCAATGTTTCTCTATGAAACAAAAGGTTGTTGGTTTACCATATGAGATGCACTTGACACCCATTTTTGAAGCTGTTGGAATCTCTCTTGACAAAGAAAAAGGTCAAGAGACATTTATGAAATTCACAGCAAAAACCATTAGTCAACTTCACATCACAACCACCAACATGCCTATTCCTCAAAAGACTGGATCAATGAAGAGACTTGCTAATCAGAAAGTTCAGGAAGTGAGGAAGAAACAGAAAGCTGACAAGCCTATTAAGAAGGATATTGGATCAGGATCTCACAAGATTGTGAGGAGTAGACTAACCCACATTGGGTGAACCACTATAAATTTCTGTGTGCTTTCTTTTCCCTTTACTCTTTTAAATTCAGTATACACTATACACACACAACACAGTTACTTGATTAAATCAGTTTCTGCATAATCTGCACAAGAACGTCAGGACGTTCTGAAGCAAGTTCACTAACTTAACTTTTCCAAGTAAACCACTTGAGAATTAATTTTAAGTTGCAGGTTAATTTTTAAAGGGTCACAATTCAAACCCCCCTTTCTTGTGATTATTTTATCTACTTCAGCCCTGCCCTTACGTATCAGATTGACAGGCGGCGCAGGGGGCAGAGGCATGGTAGGCAGAAGGGTTGATTCTGATTAGGATTTTTTTATGTACTTTTTGACTGTGATGATGGTGATGTATAATTATGACATGTTCCGTACATTTTTCGTATTTCTATGACATTTTCGGACGTACCTTTTATATTATTTCTTGCGTTTTAATTTTATCCTGTTCCTGTTAAATATTGGATGAATTTGTTTAGGTATCAAAGGATTTGATTATTGGATGAAAATTTTAGATGAATTTGTTTAGGTATCAAAGGATTTGGTTATGAACGAATTTGCCTAAGAAAAAATGGAAGGAGAGCGACTGGAAAATGAGCCAGACACGTAGCCGCAGTTAACAATCGCTCGGTGTAGCAGTAGTTAACGACCGTTGAACCCAACAACAATTAACTTTTGCCGGCTTGGTAAACGATTGTTAACTGTCGTTGTGGGCTTTTACGTATTTTACATGTGTCAATGTGAACATATGTATGTCAGAAAAGCAATTTTCTAACCAATGTCCTCTTTTGTTTTGAATGAGATACCAACCTCTCATAAATTACACTGACCTCCCTCACATATATTTTGTAAAAAAGAGGGGTGTGTTTAAAATTTAAACATGTCTTATTAGAGGTGACTCCAATTTCTTCAACAAACAAAGTGAAGAGAGTTTGTTTTAAACATGAAAAGGAGAAGAGTGTTACTTTTCTCACACTATGGTATTCTATCGCACCCTACATTTTTTCCAAAAATGTCCTTGACATTTTCGGATTTAATAATCCGGAACAATGTTTTCCTTTGTTAAAGGGTGAAAAATGAGTTACGGATTTTGTAATCCGAAAGCTTCAAAAAATAGGGCGCGCTACATGATTTTTCCGGATTACATAATCCGAACACCCCCTAAACACCATTTTTCAAGGGAAAAACAGTTCGGATTATATAATTTGAACTGTATCAGCACATATTTTAAACATATTTGTAACATGGATAGTCATTTTAGGGAACAATATTAATCTTCCTAACTCTCATCCTTCCGTTTTGAGTCATTGTTACTTGTTCTTAGTCAAAAATCGGGTTTTCGGACTACTTGATCGGATTGCTCCGAAACTTCCTCGGAAAATCAGAAAAAATTCAAGGATCATGATTCCTGTAGAAGGGATTTCTTACGGGACTCTGCCCCTCAAAATCCAAAATTTCATCGTTTATACCCATTTTTCATTTTTTAAATTTTTCATATTTTCAGAAAAATCCGAAAAAAATTGCATTAGTTTTATTTGATTTTTAGAATTGTTTGGTGGTATTTTTATATTTTTATGATTTTATTTGACATGTTTTTAGCATTTTTTACTTAGTTTTTTTGTTGTTTTTAAAAGCAAAACTCAAAACTGCTGAAATGTGAGAGAGTCTGATGGCTGATTATACATAAGAGTTGTCCGGATTATAAAATCCGAAATAGTAAACATGAATCCGGATTTTAAAATCCGAACTGCACAAGGACATTTTTGGAAATTTTATAGGGTGCGGGAGAAAGCCATAGGGTGGAAAAGTAATACTCAAAGGAGAATGAATCCGGATTTTAAAATATGAACTGCACAAGGACATTTTTGAAAATTTTACTGGGTGCGGGAGAAAGCCATAAGGTGGAAAAATTAATACTCAAAGGAGAGTCGCTGCGGTTTAAGTATGATTTCTCTAATTATAAAAATATAAATTCCAGGAAGTGGGTTGCGAAATTTTTTAATTTTTAAATCGTGCTCAATGAAACAACTTTTCTATATATCTTCTTAATCTATCGCAAGTGGTTGTTTCCTACTATAGTGATTTACTTTTTATTTTTTCATTGTATTTAAACCAATCTCGATAGACTGAGAAGGATGGTCAGATTAGAGAGCAATGTTTTTTTTACGTTGAAAGTTGATCACTTTAACGTTCAAGTTAATGAAGAGTAAGAAGTGAAATGTAAAGGATGTAAAGTGTGTGCATTTTATGTTGTTTTGGATGTATATTTATATGAGTAGTGATATTTTAACAACCACTTTGGTACAACCTTTGAGGCAACTTTGTTGTTCTCTCTTCTCATTGGTCAAAAATAATAGAGAGAGAATAAAAACATAATTTGAGTATGAGAGAGAAAGTTATACCAAAATGGTTGTATAAATATCCTTTCTCTTTATATTTATATGCAGTGGAGGGAGCCGAGGAGAAATTTGTGTGCAATTGCAACAGACAACGTCTCCTTAGTATGAAGAGGCGATTGAGTTGATCTCGGCCACGAGTCTTATATCGGAGTGCGTCTTTAGATTCAGTTTAAGCCACAAAATTATATTGATTTAATTGGTTTGAGTCTTATTTATAAACACTAAACCGTTTTATGTTATTAACTTGGATGTAGTTAATCTGTTCGTAATTCATCTTTTTCGTTAACAATGTTGAATTTGTGTTTGATTCTGATTTACTCAGTTAATTTGAACGAATGAATATTGTTTATTTTTGTAAAAAAAAATTGTATCAACCAAAAAACACAACTAATTGTAACAGTCGGTTAGTCCTCCGGTGTTACCTAGCCATGCAGCAAAAGTAGAAAATTGTTGTTGACACATTTGATAGGGCTGAAAAACACGAGTAAATTACTCAAATGCCCCTCGGCAGTTAATTGTCGAATTTGATTGAAACCGGCTGCAGTTAACTACCGAGGAAAACCTCGACAGTTAACTGCCGAAGTTTTGTTATAAGAACAAACCAGACATAGGAGTTTCCAAAACTCCATTGTTACGTTTTTGGTTCTCCTAGGTGCGATTTTCAGCCATTTCAAGCCATTCCAAGCCAATTTCAATCACAAAAAAAAGTAATTTTTTTGAATCCTATTGCATTGTTGTTCTGTGGTTGAATTGTTTTTTTTTTTTGTTAAATTTTGATTATATAGGTTTTATTGATTTTATGATATGTTAGATTTATGTTTAGGTTTTATTGTTTTGACGATTTGTTGTAGAATTGTTAGGTTTAGGTTTTGATGAATTGTTGTAGAATTGTTAGAATTGTTTAGGTTTAGGTGTAGGTTTTGATGATAGTTTAGGTTTATGTTTAGGTTTTGGTTTTATGATTTTATGGCATTGTTGTTTAGTTTAGGTTTTGATCGCCAATTTTTTTTTTTATGTAGATATGTCTCAGAATCAGAACCAGGGTAACGTTCAGGGTGATGACAAGAAGAAAGAAAAATCGCCTATGACATGACATTGAATTGTCTGTGATGATTCCGAAAAAAGATGGGTTCGAAGTTGCCGGTGTACAATCAGTCGAGGTTAAGGAGGAGCGGGAGGACATGCTATTTTGGTCCTCAATCAAAAGAAGGTGCCCCAGGGACCGTAGCGGGCAACCCGATTGACTTGTGTGACGAGGAAGAATGAATGTAATGGCTTCTAATGCCTAATTGTTTTGGATTTTTTTTTATGTTTTCTTTTTGTGTCGCACGCATTTTGCTTGACATTATGGTACTTTAAATAAAATCGCGTTTTGAATTATTTCGATTAAAATTGCGTATTGAATAATTTCGATTAAAAATCGCGTATTGAATAATTTTGATTAAAAAATGCGTATTCAAATAAACACTAATTAAGTCCAATGTGAATTCGATTAAAAGTTGCGTAATGAATAAATTGTTGGAACAAGGGTGTTTCACAAGTCACCTATTGAGTTTTGACAATAACAAGGTATTAAAAATAATCAATTGGATATGCTAAACAATTTGTTCAAGTGTGCAGGATCCATAATCAAAGTACT
>Ga0228710_1008908_pt1 | contig 14184 bp, 11 predicted proteins | sample MedpolnodulmetaG_FD_177995 | JGI IMG/M metagenome (GOLD analysis project Ga0228710, IMG submission 177995) | Root nodule microbial communities from Medicago polymorpha collected in Santa Monica, California, United States - pink nodules | ecosystem: Host-associated > Plants > Roots > Nodule...
ATACAGGTTCCTTCCACAAACCGGAAGTAGTCATGTCCCCCTTGCACTTCCAAGGAGAGTTTCACTAAAATGTAATACCAAATTACAAGTTGCTCAAACACACAGTAAGAGACTTCTCAATGCTCAACGACAACTCCAAGAGACTTCCTTTGCTCAATCACAACTGAAAGAGACTTCTTTGCTCAATCACAAAATAAAGAGACTTCTCGAAACAATTACAAAGAATTGAAAAGGGTTTTGAATACTTGATATACAATCAGAGGTATTCATAAAACAATGCAAACAGAACAGACTCTGTTTTTCTAGACACTTAAGAATTCTAAGATATGAACTTTTGTAAGAATTCTCTAAGTTGTTGATGTGAATTTTACAGCGTTTTGGCTCAGAGAGTATACGTTGGTCTTATGTTCTTGTTCTATTTTCTTCTTCAAGTCTTCATCCCTATTTATAGAGGATTTGAGAGACGTTGAGAACTAGCCGGTGCATTAACTTGTCTTGACTGAAGCTTTGATTCTTCACCATTGATCTTTTGCTTGATTTGATAATTGTCCTATGAAGAACCAATTTCAAATTCATTCCAATAGAGAAGGAACAATGTCTGCAAACATTACTGTTATCCTTGTCTTGATGTATAAACACGATGCAGAGATGGTGGTTGCAGAGGCAGGCACAGAGTTAGTGGTTGTACACTTCGTACACTGTACTTTGTCAACTCTCTTAAGCTTTTGGTGAAGTAGCTTCTGATGAGATGCTTCTGATGATCTTGCTTCTGATTACCTTGCTTCTGATGACATCATCTTCAGGAGCGCTTTTCTTTAGGAGCATTTTCTTCAGACGCATTTTCTTCAGATGCTTTAAGCTTCAATATAAATTCCTTTGCTCTTTGACTTGTTCAATCAGAACTTCTATGAATAAGACTTTTGATTATGGTCCTATACACTTGAACAAAGTTTAGCATTTCCAATTGACAATTTTTAATACCTTGTTATCATCAAAACTTAGAAGGTGATTTTGCGAAACACCCTTTGTTCCAACAGTGGGTACCCGAGGTTCTTCAGACATTTGCAGCTTGGCATTAGCTTCCTTCTCAGCTAAGACGCCAGATTTAATTTCCTTTTCTCTTGGCATTTATATGTGTTTGTGTTGTGACATAACAATGTCCAATTTTGTAATGGTTCGGCTAGGTTTTATATTGCTCTGTTAATTTCAAAGTCGAATGTTTTTCCTTTTGTCGAAAGTTTATGTTTGTGTTTTTATTTTCACACAAGTAGGCTTATATTCTTGATACATGCATTTATTTCGACATATTTATCAAAGCACTTAATTTCTTTGACAATTTGTAACATGGTATCATTCAAGATAAGAGTTATTTGCAACAAAGCTACGCACTTGCAAATAGACTAGAATTTGTAAGTAAAACTTCAACAAACATAATTGCTTGCCACCAAACTTTAATATTGACAAGTTCGCCACATGGGTTCTAAACAAGAATTATATCAATTTTGGTTTCACCCACTTCTTATGGTTTCTTATCCAAACTTTTGAATTGTTAAGGCAATTAAATGCCAAATTTTACCTTTTGATTTTTACGTAAAGGAATCACATCAATTCCTTATTGAAGATACGATCAACTTTATGACCAATTGACCAAAATTTTCTTAAGCCTAAACTTAAGTGTTCCGATAGTAGCTTCACTAATGGTTTCCTAACCATTTCCTACTAAGTATCAGCGAGTAAGGCCTTCTTGATCTCACATTCCGGCTAAACAACCGTGATCCAATTCTAAGCATCTTGCTTAGATGTGATGACCATCTTCATCATTCCCTAAGGTTAGAGAATTCATGTCTTCCATATCAGATTATGTGTCGAACGTCTCCCTTTCCCACATGAGACCATGAGTTGGATGGAGTTTCACAGAACTTGCATCTGCTTGATTAGCATCGTCAAATTTCACAAATGAACATGGAGCAATATTCGCTAGATTCTTGTAAAAAAATTTCCATGTGATTTGATTTACTTCAGCAAGAAAATAGCTTTGGTCAACCTCAATGTTTTCGATTATGCCATCATCTCTCCAAATTGAGATTCTTTGGTGCATGGATGAGGGAACAACGCCTATCCAATGAATCCATTCTCTCCCTAACAACAAGTTGAAGTTAGCCTTCGACGGAACCACCATGAACAAAGTTGGTATAATCACAGTTTACACCGTTAGACTTACTTGGAATGCACTAAGGGAATGACCAACCTTTCCTTCATTATTTGACAGAATCACATTATGAGGCTTCTTTGTCGATCTTGCCAATCCTTTTGAGTAAGGATTGAGGCATCAGATTGACAACAACACCACCGTCGACCAACGCTTTGTTAACACCAATCTCATCCACTTTGGCTTGGATGAACAAAGGTTTGAGATGACTCTTCATCGAATTATCAGGCTGTTCAAATATGGCTTTCCGATTATCTTCAGAGCCATTATTCACAAAATAGCACATGGGTTTTTACTCTTCCATGCCCTTGTGATCAAACTCTTCCTCCGAATCATCAACCTCGGATATCATATCATATTTGGCTGGTAAGATGGAAACCAAATTACATATGACATCGACGTCTGGTTCTGAATCCGTAAATCCCGATCCTAACTCATTATCCTCATTAGGATCTTCTTCAACTAAAGGAAGAGATAACCTCTCTGATCACCCTTTGGGTCAACAGTCTCATCTTCAAGGCTTGTAGAAATGCATTTCTTGGATCTCTGGTACGTCCTCCATTGAGTTCTTGTCATAAGATTCTTTCCCCTGTAGTTGTTGCTATAAGTAAACTTCCTCGACTCAAAGGCAATACCATTGTTGTTGTTATCCACAACACTAGTGTTTCTTTTCACCATATTGTTCTTCCCATGTTGCACATTCTTGTGGGTCGACTGAACCCATTTTGGGTTTGGTGCATAAGGGACCAAATTTTTTCCCTGACCACTTTGATTGACATAATTGGTGGTCGAAGAGTTATTGATGAAAGGAATATAACTCTTTGTAAATGAAAACTTAGGTCTATGATCACCATACCATTTCCCCCTTTTCTTAGGTTTTGGGATAGAACTTTCGAGGCCTTTAGTTGCCTCTTTGTCAAACACAACACTACATTTAGGGCAAAGCATTACCTCATAATTCTTCAGCTTGCACCGATTGAGGAAATCAATCAATTCTTCTTCAGATGTGGGATAGGCTGTTTTTAACTTCTCGTCGAACTGAGGCTCCAGAGCAATCTGTTCGACGTGTCCTGCATATTTAGTGATGTCCACCATTTGACATTCTCTAACCTCAGCTTCTGCTTCGACAGACAGGTTCTCGACAACATCAATAATTGCTTCGATCATATTGTAGCCTGCAATGTCAGTGTACATCATACTCACATCTTTCAAGGGATCAGAGTCTACTTGCATTTGAGGCTTTGGCTTGTTTCCAAACTTCAACCTGCCTTCATTAAGACCCTTATGAACCAAACCCCTGAAAAGGGAACATCGAGAGGTGTTATGCCCCAATAAGTTATGATATTTACAAAAATCTCTTTTTTGACATTGTTCTAGTGGTGGGATTTTTACATCCTTAGGTGCTACAACTTGACCATCAGCAACTAAGAGATCATAAATCTCGTCGCATTTGGTTACGTCGAACGTATATGTCTTGGGGACATATCTTTCATTGCTTGTTTCGACATGATTATTCCCATTGGAGGGCCTTAACGATTTACACGTATAAGGGAGCCCTGGTTTCAACTCAGCAATATCAACCTCCTTTATTTCGACATCGCCAAAAGATATGTCGAATTCTTGGTTGCTTTCATCTGATGCGACAAAAGCAACCTTTTCTGTCCTGAAATGTTTATGAGTTCTGGCTTTTTCAGCCTTTAGTCTTTCGACATGTCGAACTCTATCGGCCAATTGAGCCATGTCTCTCAAGTGTTGAGTGTCTAATTTCTTCCGAATGGAATAATCTAGGCCACCAGCAGCCATTTGGACTAACTCAGGTTCAAGCACTTGAATGAAACATCTTGCCTTTAACAATCTGAATCTATTGGGGTAATCATCAACGGATTCAGCGGAACTTTTATTAACACTCGCCAATTCTTTTAGACTGAAATTAGATTGACCCCTGTAGAATTTTTCATGGAATAACCTTTCCAATTCAATCCAATGTTGGATTAAATGTGGTGCAAGAGTAGTAAACCATGTGAAGGTATATTTTGTTAGAGAATTGGGGAAGAATTTCAACCTCAAATTCTCATCATTTGCTAGGTCTCCTGCCTCCGTCAAATATCTTGCGATATGTTCGACAGTGGACTCACTAGTATCCCCTGCAAATTTGGTGAACTTAGGAATTTTATAACCCCTTGGAAATTCAGATTGTAATACCAATTCCGACAAAGGAGAAACAAAGTTTGGCCTATGCATGCCAATATTTAAACCATTTTAAGCCATTATATTTTCGACCAAATTAGTTATATTGTTATGTACACCCATGTTTATTGTTGGTCATTTTGAACAACTTCATCGGCATTATCATTTTGATCTATCAAGATCACTTCAGGTTGACCCTGTATTACTGGTTCGACCGGTGGGGGCTGAGGCACAGGTTGTTGCCTCTGAACCATCGATTCAACTAACCGCAATGATTGTTGATTTTGTATTTGTGTAACCGGTTGGTAAACTGGTTGTGGGGCTGCAAAGAAATCTGCTATTCTCCCCATTTGTGTGGTTAAGGCTTGGTAACTCCGATTTGTGTCCCTTATCAAATGATTAAACACGGTACCAATTTGTTGCGTAAACAAATTAACCATTTCATGGTTACTCTCATCCATTTGTTGTCTTAATAAATTCATCGAATCTGTTGTCAACGATGGTAGAGTATTTCGACCAAAAATGCTAGAACTTGAGGGACTATGTACGTTGTGCATTGTGAACGGATTTATCTAGTCTGCAAAAATGGAAGCACTATTATGTACATTTGCCATTAGTGATGTTGGCATACCATACGGCTGTTCCCTCGAAACATTCTGCATATTTACATTTCGATCATCAAGTCTAGGCCTGTTTGAAGCAGCACTAGTACTTAGCATGCTGGTAGTCGAAGGAACACAAGTAGTGATTGGGGTATAACGGATCCCATTTCTGGTCGTGTCATTTGAGTGGTGAAGTTGAAGGAAATGTCACTGGGGGGGGGGTTGAATAGTGACCTCTTAAAATTTTCTCTGTTCTTTTAAAAGTTTAGACTATCAATGCTTTACTTGGAGTAAGATGATTAGTAACACAATAAACAAATAATAAATATTGCGGAAAGTAAAGAGTAGATTTTAAGAGAGAACACACAGAGAAGTTATCCTGGTTCACCCAATATGGGTTAGTCCAGTCCCCACAGCTTTTGTGAGATTATCCACTAGTTCTTGGGAGTTTCTTCCTCCTCTTTGCAATGTGCAAAACAATATGTATTCCCTAAGCCTCACCAGGCTTACACTAACACTCGAGCTCTTGAAGAGCTTGAGACTATACAACTATGTATTCTCTTAGCCTCACCAGGCTTACACCACTGATATTTTTAGCTTCAGCAAGCTTACACTATCACTCAAGATTTTACAGGCTTGAGGATATACAATCAATATGAGATTTGATGTTTGGATCTAATTACAACTTTCAAGCTACTAAGAGAATGAGAGATTGTAGTTTGTAATACTCTTAAAAAGATGATTCGAAAATATGATTGAGTACTGTAAGAGTATTTTTGATATTGAGATTGATTGATGAATTTTACACTTGTATGTGTATGTAGGCTTGTGATTGTTTGTAAAATTCATGCTTTCTTTGTTGAGAGAAAGCTTCTATTTATAGCCAGCCTTCATCCTTCAATATCTTGCATTTGTTCATTCTTGTATAGACACCCTTGCTGTTGATAGGAATTGCAAAATTGCCATTGTCCCATTCTTTTGTACGCTGAGCTTGAGCTTGTCAGCCTCGACCTCAACTTTTACACTAAGAGTTTGAGCTTGTCTTTGTACAGGAGCGTGTATGAACAGTGAGCCCAACCATTTGGTCTACATCTCCTTCAGTTATGTTAAAAATTGATATAAGTTAGTTTTGGTTAAAAATAAATTGAATTGAAAATCGTTTTTTTGTTTTGTTTTTTGCGTTAATTTAAAACAAACAATAAATTTTGTACCCAAGAAAATAAGGAATAAATTTGAGATTAATAATCATAATTAAAGGGAAAATCTTCAAATCTCAACTTCAAATCATAATTAATTCACATTGAATGGAAAAATAATTTACCCAAAATTACTCAAACATGTGAAAATCAATTTTATACTACTAGAATCATTTATTTTCACTCACTTTTAGCACATGATTGAGTGGTTTCACTTTTGTGATTCTGCATGACTAGTATTAAAAAACTTTATCTATAAAAAAATACATCTAAAATCATTTTTGTATCCCTACTAGAATGCATCTAATAACCATGATCAAGCTTGTGATGTTTGGGGACATATTCATATACTTGCGTGCACAACATTGAACATGATCCACATACGACGAAGCATCTAGTCAAGGTTCCATAATTCTGTGGGGGCATCAATCTCACGGCACATCTTCTTTTAATTGAGATGTCCTATTTTTCTATTTTTGATGAAACCATCTAAGATATTTCAAACAAGGAAATAACATATCTTTGAAAAATAGCATGTTTATACATGTCAGAATATATAGTGACTCTTCTAGTTCTTATCTCAAATGTTATCTTGAATTATTATACTTGTCAATTGTCATGCAAGGGTCTAGTTAGTTTGTACGTTGTAGAAAGTAAGTCAAAAGAATATGTGTTGTGAAAAGAACATAATAAATTCAATGACTAAGTTCCTTGCACCATGAAAAAAAAGACTAGGTTCTTAGAATAGTGTAATCAACCTGCTGCAAAAAGTTGATAATGTTAAGGAAAAATGAACAAGAAAAAAAAAACCACATTATAATATAAAACTCTTAGAGTGTGTTAGAATGAAGTAATTGAAAATTCTACATAAATTATGATTCCAAACAATTCAAATACTTCAATTAAATTTCCTTTATTTTTAAATATTTTTGTTTGAATTGAGTAATACAATTCTTCATTTTTAAAGTTTGTTCGACTATTTTTTATGCAATTTCAAAAAGTTGAGTTGCCAATTGGAATACAAAAGAATAAGACCAATTTACAAATTTTAAAAATTTAAAGGAGTGATTTGCACTTTTAAAAGTTTATAGGGACCAATTTATCATTTTCTTTTTATAACTTCTAGAAACTGACTCGCACAACTTGTAAGTTATAGGACCAATTTGAATACTTTAAAAGAATTACACGAAACAATTTGATATTCATATTGTACAGGGGTGACCCTGATCATTGGTTGGAGGGGCGACCGTTCAGCAGTGACGGATGTAGGAATTTTGGAAAGTGGGGGCACCACATATATATAAATTTGAAAGCATAAATATAAGTAACTAAACATGAATGATTTTCTCATTCTCAATACCAACAAAAGTATCTCTCTATATATAAGTAACTAAACGATTGTTTAAGCATGATGTTGTGTCAAAGTGTGTGTTTTTGTGTGGCCTAGAGAAAAGTGTTGTGTGGGTCATTTAGTCAACATTTCAACTATTACTGTATATTACTATATTTCTACCACCTAAAAAAAAAAATTCTCAAAATTTAGTGCACATGTATCCGTCCCTGCCGTCCAGGGCACAATTTTTTTTATGAAGTTAAATTAGCCCACTTAAATTGGCACTCGGAATAATCAAATTTAAGAGACATTGAGGAGGAGCACACTCCAAGGTCCCAAGACAACACCAGTATGCCAACTTTACCTGGTAATATTATAAACATATATTTATTTTTAACTTGATTTAGTTAATTTATTGAAAACAAATTTTTAAAGAACCTTGATTTTTTTGGTTACAGAGAGAACCTTGATTATGGATGATTTTTTGCATGCAAGAAGAAAACATTCAAATAACTAAAAGGATAAAACTTTATTACATCGCATAGAGCACAAAAAATCTTAGAATCGGTTATTGTATAAATTAAGCGAGAAATTTCAAGTTCTTATTCTATGGTATTTAAAATTCCCGAAATCTAATTTTAACAATATACTTTATAAAATATTTTATTTCGAAAAATCTACCTTATTAATATCAAATTTCTACTAAGCTGCCTGGCATGGACATTAGTGGTGTGGGGGTTAAACTCGTTGCTCAGAAAAAACCAAAAGGGTTAAGAGAAACAAAACAAAGGGCTATGTAAAAAATGTGTCTGTCATTGATGAATGACAAGAGCTTCAGTTGTGTTGTGTCTGTCTGTCTGTTGTGGTTTGTAAGTTAAAAACTTCTTACCTTCAAATTTGTTAACTAAAAAGATGACTTGTTTGTGTCACTAAAAATGTTTGGTTTACAAATTGACCCCACACTTCTAGTACCCAAAAACAATGACTTTGTAACCACTTCTACATCTCACAATCTCTTCATAAGTAACACTTTTTACGAGTGTTTTTTAAGCCTCTTTGTTTCTTCATAACTTTTTGTACATTCATTGTTCTTTCCCAATCTGAATATTATTTTAGCCCCCCAAAGAAAGAAAAAGGCATGAAGAAAATCAATCTATTACTAAGAAAGTGCAAGAGCTTGTCAAAGCAATTAGGAAGATCATCATCATATAGTAGCTTAAGGTCAAAATCAAATAGAGAAGATTTATATGAAGGGCATGGTATGCAACAAGATGAAAATTGTGAAACTATATTTGTTGGTAGCTCAAGGAAACGGTATGTGATAAGTTCAAAGTATTTGAATCATCCTCTTCTTGAAGCTTTGATCAACAAGTCTAAGCAAAAAGGTAGTGATAATGAAAATGTTTTGGTTGTTAACTGTGAGGTTGTTCTCTTTGATCATTTATTATGGATGCTAGAAAATGCTGATCCTAAGTTTAGTTCTGAATCTTTAGAGGAATTGGCTGAACTTTATGTGTTCTAATAATTTTCTAAGTATTGATTGCAGAAGAAGCCTAATCTAATTGTGTTGGGTAGTTGCTGCATATCTTACACAATGTAATGGTTGAGTTTTATTTTCTTTTTCTTTCTTTCTTTCTTAATTTGAAATTTTTTGGGTACTGATCTTAATTTGTATCATAACTTCATTTATATATAGTGTATTAAATGGTTATGTAATTGCATAGCTGATTTCTGTTCTACCTCGTTGGAATCTCAAGAGTCGCATGCTTAATTAAAATGTCACAAAGTTGTTGGGTGGGAAATTAGAATGGACGCATCAAGCATGGTTTCCTTATAGCATATCCAATGGACATAATTTAAGTAACTCACTTTGGTAGATTTTTCATTTAGTGGATTCCATTGTTCCATATCACATTTATACAACAAAAAATACTTTTACTCCACTTCGCCCTTCATCAGGAGTAATGCTTTGGGGATCGTAGACCGTCCTATCTTACTAAAACCACGCCGTCCTTAAGTAGACCGTCCTATCTTACTAAAACCACGCCGCCCTTAAATAAGACTCATGTTTTGGGAGTTGTTGACCGTCATATCTTATTCCAAGCAATTCACCTATAAAAATGAATCGTGCTTGGGGGATGTGGACCGTCATATCAAGATAGACCCCAAAAATACATTCATCTTAGGATAAGGACTGAAATTGAGGATAGGGCGACAATAGAGCACGCCCTATCCCATAACCCAAGCGTAACATATTAAGTCGAGATTCCCGGGTGTGGTACGCAGATAGGGATAAGGCCTATGTTATGACTAAAGGGGGCCTAACAACACTATAAATATGACCCTTGGGAGCCATGACCTAACTAGATATGGAAAACCAAAGAGCTTTACCCTAACCATAGGCTAGATACTCATATTGTACTCATTGCAAGTACATTTGGCGTCCACCGCGGGGCCTTGGTAAAACTAACCTAGGCCAGACTCATCAAACCTAAACTCACATGCTATCTCAGACACCATTGTAGCGATGCAACTTCAGCTATAGTAGTTGCAACCATAAAACGAAGCCCTACATGCTTCCTTAACCATAATTCGGCAACAACAACAAGATCAAAACAACGACGAGGACCACCTAGAGGGAACGAACGAACCAGATCCCCAACCACTTTCACCTGAGATTTGGAACACCCCTGTTCAAGATAACTACAACCCACAATTATTATCCCCTTTTGATGGAAGAAGCAATCTCGTGGAGCATATTACAAGGTTCAACACTCAAATGGAAATCATTGGAGCCACAAAGTTGATCAAGTTCAAGCACCCTTAAGGAAGCCCCCCCTGCAATGGTACATGAACCTGCCCCGATTTACCATCGTAGGGTACCAGGACATGTCATGAAAACTGATCCACCAATTCTCCTCCATCAAACATCACAAGGTTTCCATCACCAAATTTTTCAATGTCCTTCAGAGACAAAGTGAATCACTACGAGAATATCTCGTCCAATTCAATGATGCCACAATGAAAGTAGTCAGCCCAAACCAGAAGATATTCGTTGGAGCGGTCCAGAATGGCATGAAGGTGGGCTAATTTAATGTATCCCTCGCCCAAAAACTTGCAGATTCAATGGATGAGATCACGTCCAGGGAGGAATGTTATATCAAAGGCGAGGAAAGAAATAACAAGGGATAAAAAAATGAGACACATATTTGTCATTGATGCATAAAATAACAAGGGACAAATATTTGTTACTGATAATATAAAAAATAAACATTGGGACACATACTTATCTAATTATGATTTAGAGACATAAACCCATTATGACCTAAATGATTTACAAGGGAATTAACAAGTATATTTTTTTCACTTTCAAGTTGGTAAAATGATTTAGAGACATAAATACCTTGTATGTTCTCACTCAAAAGGTAAAATTCTTCACCACCAGCTACAAAATTATGACCTTCAGATGATAGAAAGAACATACAACCAGCACTACTAGAAAAAGCAAAATTAGCGAGGGAATTTAGTGACGTTAAAAATGAAATTCCTCACAAATTCCTTGGTCGCAAAATTTAGTGACGGAATTAGAGAGGGATTTCACGTTTTCCCTCACTAAATATCCCTCACTAATTTTTGTTTTTTTAGTAGTGCAGTTCCATTGGTATGAGAATTTATGAATCCAAAGCAGCTGCAGTTTCTCAAACACATAGCTTGATAATCACCTATGGTATAGCTAGCATTTCCTATATCATTTAACATTGTCATATTGGGATAACCTTCTTTGCTTTCAAATACATCACCAAAATTCCTGCAAGCAGGCTTGTCCCTTGTAACTTATCAATGTCAGTTTTGTGTTTGATATTTAATTCAAAGTTCTGAAGAGATCCAATCAACTCATCTACTTTCAGACAAGAGATGTCCTAGGCTTCTTCAATAGCAGTAACCTTCATATCAAATCTATTTGGTAGGGACCTGAGAATTTTCCTAACAAGCTTCTCATCAGAATTTTTTTCTCCAAGAGAGTTAAAAGCATTGGCAATATCAAGAATATTCAAGTGATAATCTTGTATGCTCTCATCCTCCATCATTCTTAGATTCTCAAATTTAGTAGTAAGAAGTTGAAGTCTTGCACTTTTTACCTTAGAGGTACCTTCATGTGCAGTTTTGAGAATCTCCCAAGCATCACTTAGCTACACTGCATTGCTTGATCAATCTGAATATGTTCTTGTCTACCCCATTGAATAGTGCATTCAATGCTTTGGAATTTCCAAGTGCAAGTTCATCTTCAGCAGTAGTCCATTCTTCTTCAGGTTTCAAGACAACTGTCTTGTTCCCATCTTTGTCAAGTGCCACAAGATGTTCCCAACCTTTCAGAACTGCTTTCCAAGTTCTGCTATCAATAGATTTGAGGAAAGCACTCATGCGTGATTTCCAATAGTCATAGTTAGACCCATCCAACAAAGGTGGTCTGTTAACAAATCCTCCTTCCTTGTCCATTAAGCTAGAAAGAAACTTCCCTGGAGCTCACCCTAAAATAGGCAGGGTGCTTGCTCTGATGCCAATTACAGAGATGCCTTCGACAAAATTGCAGTCAGCAACTTCAGTATACATTGCATCAACAACCTTCATAGGATCAATATCAACTTGCATTTGAGGCTTTGACTTGTCTCCAACAGATAAATAGTTGTTATTGAATAACTTTTGTTTTACAAAGTCCATGGATTACGAGTTGAACAAATTGTTCGAAAATGATTTATAATAGGTGACATTTATTCTGGTCATCATTTTTGAAAAATACTTTTGCTCAATTTTTTTTTTTGGAAAATACTTTTGAAAGAAAAGTTTTACTTTGATTTTCAAAATAAATAAAAAAGATGCATTCTCTCCATTAAAAAAATTGGGATGTTAAATTTATCATTGTTGTAATTTACTTTTTTCACAATTTAAGTTTCTATATTTACCTTTAAGAGTCATCTAAATTTATGTAATTTACTTTGCAAATTTATTATATTTATGCACTTTAAATTTCATTGCAATTTACTTTTCAAGTTATTTACATTTCTTTCACTTTACATACAAACATTTTCCTTTTTCGAGGAAGCGGGATCTAACAAAACACTTTGCTACTTACATTTCTTTCACTTTACACACAAACATTTTCCTTTTTCGAGGAAGCGGGATCTAACAAAACACTTTGCTACTTGAGTATCAGAGCAGTACCATACATCTCTACAATCATAATCAGTAGTACATTCAAATAGGTCTGTAAAGAAGGAAGAGAATAAAAAGATGTCATTAAAATGTGATAAATATCATGTAGGAAGTAAGTAATAAAATTTGAATAGCATAAAAAATTACTTACAACCACCATTCATTGCAACAAGAATTAGGAAGAGAGAAATAACTATAACATAAAAAAACTTGATAATTTGAGCTATGTTTTTTCCCCTTTGCATTGAGAAATGGAATATGGTTTTATTACTTTATAATTTATAAATCCTATCCTCTTCTTTTATACAATAAATAGATTTCAGTTGCAAAAAACACTTAAACTAGAAATTATTATTAAATGTCTCTTAAGTACATCAAACTATAGTGTTTGCCCCTATAGCAAGCTTAATAAAGAGGTCACACGTAGATAAACTTACTAATCAGAATAATTTATTCTTATTTTCAAAGTTTCCATTATTTTATAACCTTTTCACAAGACACAAAAGGGAAACTGATGGGCTTTAAGTACACGATTTCTATAAAATAACAAAAAGTATCAATTCGACGAGGACTAGAGTTGCTTACCAATTTCTTTGACTAAATTGATTAGTTAAAAAGATTAGATTTCTGAGTGGTTAAATTTGGTAGATCATGTTGAAACAAGATGAGTTTTGTACAATATCTCTAAAGTTTCGCTGATAACAAGTTATTAAAAGAACGGAAGTTATACCCCGACGCATATACTTTCACCCCTACAAATATTTAAATATTTTAATTTTATCCCTTTTTCTATTTAACGTTTTAGACATTAATTTTTCGCCCTTCCTTTAAACATTTACCGAGTTTACCCTTACCTGATATTCTTTCCGAAATGTATTTTCCATTTTTTTCACTTCGGAATACTCATTCACGTTTCCAAAAATTATTCGGAATAGTCATGTGTATCTTTCCGGTGTATTTTATTTTTCTTTTCTTTTTAAAAAAAATCCAACTTCCGTAATCGATAAAATTATATCTTGTCTTTTTTCAATACTTCATTTGCAACAAATCCTCACTCACAATTAAATTTTTGTTGAACAACTTGTACACATATTTCCCCTATAGCTTATAAAAACAATTATTTTATTCTTAACGTAAGCCTATTTTGTTTAAAATTATTCTTAATTGGTGGATCCAATAGTGAGAAGGGCACAGTAGTGATTGAACAATAGATGGTGATCATCAAAATAAGCATATCGTGTTTAAAGTTATTGCTCTTATGTGTTTTATGCTCCTTAGTTGGATTATTGCTTCATTTCACTCACAAGGAAGACAACATATATTCTTATTCATATAGCTTATGTTGCAATATTTGTCAGCTAATAAGAGCACAAACACTATTTTTTTTTTTTTTTAAGAAGCTAAACTAACCTCCTCAAATTGACACCAGAGAGAATCAAACTTGAA
>Ga0228710_1008910_pt1 | contig 14182 bp, 10 predicted proteins | sample MedpolnodulmetaG_FD_177995 | JGI IMG/M metagenome (GOLD analysis project Ga0228710, IMG submission 177995) | Root nodule microbial communities from Medicago polymorpha collected in Santa Monica, California, United States - pink nodules | ecosystem: Host-associated > Plants > Roots > Nodule...
TATAGCGTGGCCAAACAAGTTGAACCCCAACTGTACTGTCCAACCTCCTCAGGTGATTTATCCAACAATTGCAAAAACGACAAATGTACAAGGTTACCACTATAATTAGGCATTATTCGAAAGCCTGTCAAATATAAGACATAGGCTCTAAACATATGTAGAGTCGTGGGGGGACCTGCCATACCAACACCGTTGATATAATTTTGAAGCCATGATAATTTTATACTCTTCCCGTCATGTCGATTGTTCAATGGCTTACTTCCTAAAATAGGTTCAACAATCTCTCACCCAACTTCTGTTTTACCGGTAACTAGTTCACCGTTTATCTTTAAACCAAGGAGCATATGAACGTCTTCCAACGTTATTGTACACTCGCCCGATGGAAAAAGAAACGTGTGTGTCTCCGGCCTCCATCTTTCACATAACGCGACTATTAAACAATTATCAACGTTATATTTGTTTAAATTAGTAAAGTCCGATAATCCGGCTGACCTTAAGCTATCTTCAATGGTTGGGGGTGCCGAGGAAATATTACGATGACATCGAACTCGAAGGTAATGTTGTTCTTCGTTCTACAAAATATTAATATTGTCAATAACTAAGTCTTACTAATTATACATAAATAATATTAATATAATTAAGTTTCAATGAAAATAAAATAATATTAACTTACATTAATAGTTTCTGAAATATGACGCGATCTATGTTTGTTGCCTAAATAAAGGATGTCTCCCATCTTCAATTTGGAAGGAAAGAAAAGCTTTGCGGTATGTTATTTTTCACAAGGAAAGAAAGATATAATTGAGAGCAATTTATAATTGGTGTGTAGTGTTCTACTACAACACTGATTTTATAGAACGAAAATTTAAGTCTTATGAGTCTATAACAGCTAGTTTCAATAATTCAGTATGGTCTTTTCAAGCATGCATACATAGTTTCACAGCAGGTCTACTGCCATTACCGTGTTTTCAGAAATCCCTTCCATTACCGCCATTCCAAACGGCGGGAATGACCATGCCTGGCCAATCAAAACTGCACATGTGCCCCTGTGCATCTGCAAAGCCCTGTCACGCGCCTGCAAAATTTCAGTACCGCCATTTCAATTGGCGGGAATGGAAGGGCCACTCAGAATTTGACATGTGGCAATGTATTACACATGCATCGGTCTATATTATGGTCTCTTATTAACACTTATGAACATATAAATATTTTCAACACACAAAACACCAATGGCACCCACACCAGAGAATATATTTTTCATTGTCCATTACAATGGAAAAGTTTCAAGAAATCAGTTTGGTTCATTTTTTGAAAGTGAACAAAGAAAATGTTTTAACGTTAGCATCAAAAGCACCATTGATCATTTGAAAAAAAGAATAGAGCAGAAGCTACACCTTAGTGAATCTCAGGTGATATCTAAAATTATATATCGAGCACCACAAACCATTGTTGCAAGTAATATCCAGTATAATGACACAGAAATATTCGACAACGATGACATTGCAGATATGTTTGCCACTCACAAATATTTTAATCCGGTCGGTTCCATTGAGTTATCGGTTATGATTGAAAACCGAGAGATTCCACAACATCGTCAAGCACCGCAATTACCGTACACCCAACTGTCATCACAAACACAATATGAATTTGAACCCCCATCTTCATCACAACAATTACCGTACACCCAATTGTTCTCACAAACACAATATGAATTTGAACCCTCATCTTCACAACCACCACCGCAATCGCAACCACAAACACAAAACCGCCTAGAAGATCTTTTCACTCGTCGGTTTGAAGACATCCCAGACAACATTCAAGAACAAGAAGAAGAAGGTAGTAGTGAAAGTGACGAAGACGAGGCACTTCAAGATGAGGAACTTCAACATGAAGCTAGTAGTGAAAGTGACGAAGACGAACACCAAAACAGAAATGAAGAAGAATATATTTGGAGGAACATTATGTCTGGCACACAACCACAACCACCGCAGCATGCAGTGCCGATCAGAGCCGCTTACTGTCCCCCGCTGCATATGCGTAACGTTGACGTTGATGCATATGATGCTTTGCCTAACGGCGATGATTGGGATACAAATATTCCCGTCAATGGGGCTATTAAGGCAGGAATGACATTTCACAGCAAAGAAGATTGTTTACATGCAATCAAGTTATTCCATATCGGACAATCACGTGATTACGATGTTATACACTCCGATCCAAACAGATATGTCATTCAATGTACCCTTGAAACTTGTCAATTTAAGTTGAGAGCGTCCTTTAGAAAAAGGAGTGGCAAATGGAAGATTGGGACCATGATGGGTCCACACAGCTGCACATCGACTTTATTGTCACAGGATCATCGCAAGCTCAACTACAAACTTATAAGCCAAAGCATCAAAACACTTGTGCATGCAGATGCCTCGGTAACACCAAAATTGATCATTGCACACATTCAAGAAAAGTTTAACTACACAACCACATATCGAAAGGCGTGGTTGGCAAAGAACGCGGCCATCGAATCTATTTACGGGAAATGGGAGGAATCTTATAATGATCTTCCGCAATGGTTGAATGTGATGAAGGAGACAACGCCAGGGACCGTCTTTGATCTAAAAACCCGAATTGGCGAGAATGGAGAGACACAATTTCATCGTCTATTTTGGGCCTTCTATCCATGCATCCATGGGTTTCAGTATTGCAAACCAGTTGTCCATGTCGACGGGACGTGGTTGTATGGCAAGTACAAAGGGACATTGTTGCTTGCGGTAGCACAAGATGGAAACAACAAAACGATTCCAATCGCCTTTGCGCTTGTCGAAGGCGAGACAAAGGAGGGGTGGAGTTTTTTTTTGAAAAATCTAAGAAGGCACGTCACAAAAGGAATATCCATCTGCATGGTCTCCGACAGACATGAATCAATTAAAAGCGCATTCAATGACCCAAGGAATGGTTGGCAAGAAACTGGTTCAGCTCATGTGTACTGCATTCGACACATTAAGCAAAATTTTATGAGGACAATCAAGGATGGAGATCTTAAGGATGTTGTAAATAATATGGGTAAGCATATCATCTTACGTTTTTTTTATATTGTGTTATTATTAAATAGGTTCACTATCTTACTAATTGTTTTTTCTTAACGTGCAGGACATGCCCTAAACGTACCCTTGTTTGATTACTATCGTGGTGTAATCCAGAAGGCAAATCAGCGTGCATTAGATTGGGTGGACAATATTCCGAAAGAAAAATGGACTCAAGCATATGACGAGGGTCGACGATGGGGCCACATGACAAGCAATATCGTTGAGTCGTGGAACTCTGTGTTTAAGGGAACACGCAACCTACCTGTTACACCTATAGTTCAATCAACCTACTATAGGCTGGCATGTCTCTTTGCCTATAGGGCTCAGAAAGCGTTTGCAAGGGTAGGTTCCGGAGATTTGTTCAGCGAATATTGCCAGAATGCGATTAAGGATGACATTGTTAAGTCCAACACCCATCATGTAGAACAGTTTGACCGAGAAAGGTATACCTTCTCAGTCCATGAGACCGTCAACTATAGGGAGGGAAGGCCAATGAGAACTTTCAAGGTGGACCAACAAGCGGGGTGGTGTGATTGTGGGAAATTTCAAGCTTTACATTTGCCTTGTTCCCATGTCATAGCTGCGTGTTCTTCATTTCACCATGACTACACAACCCTTATTCCAGCTGTGTTCAAAAAGGAGAGTGTTTACTCCATCTACAACACAACATTCAAAGTAGTCCACGGCAAGAGTTATTGGCTCCCATACGACGGTCCCGTACTTTGCCATAATCCAAACATGCGAAGAGTAAAGAAAGGTCGACCCAATTGTACCCGCATAAGGACTGAAATGGACGAGGAGGTGGTAGAGAGGACTCCAACACCGAGACAGTGTGGGTTATGTCGGCATACCAGTCATATTAGGAGAAATTGTCCGAGTATAAATAACCGATAGTTAATAACGTTATGTATTATTTGTTCAAATAAATTAATATTTATCATGTTTTTTATTTATCATTATTTGTATTTTAATTATATATATATGTTGTTGCTAAAAAAACAAAAAAACGAAAAAAAAAATAAAAAAATAGTCCCGCCAATTGGAATGGCGGGAACGAACAAAAAAAACTAAAAAAAAAAGGTCACATCATGCTCAGTCTGTCACGAGCTGACACATGTCAGGAAGGGGCTCATTCCCGCCATTTGAAACGGCGGGAATGAGGAAAACGACAAAAAAAAACTCCAAAAAATAAAAGTGGGTCATTTTAGTGATTAATTTTCAAAGGGGGTCAAACTTAAATATTTTTTTGGCATTAGGGTCAGAAAAGAAAAAAAATGGAAGAAGACATCGAGCAGCTGACCTCTGTCTGTCTTACTTTCTTTCATTATTGTTCTCAAACCCTTTTCTACTTTCCCTTCATTTCCAACTTCACACAAATAATCTCAAGTTGATGGAGCCAGAACCAGCAAACTCTGTGGCTAGCAATGGTGGCAGCAACTCGTCAAATCTTGCGCCGGTGGCACCTGAACAATCCGGCGAAGGTTTACCTTATGCGCCGGAGAATTTTCCGAACCCCGGTGACATGTGGCGGTGGAAATCCGGTAAGAGGATTTCAAATAACGGTAACTATCGAGACCGGTATTTGTATGTTCCTCATCGTCTTGCTGCAAACCGAACCTCGATTATATTTAAAAGCAAGCTTTCCGTTGAACGCTATGTCAAAGAAAAGTTCCCTGATGTTAATATTACTGAATTCTTCGATTCATTCATTTGGTCCATTCCTTCTGGTCTTCCAGGTCTGTTTCGTTCTTATACTCTTTTTCTACTGACATTGACACTGATAATTTATTTGAGAAAATCACACATTTTTGTGTAATCACATGTATCTTTGTTTTTCTTGATTAAACGTGTTTTCATCTGTTGGACAAGAGCTGCCTTCAAAATATTATGTTAATTTGATTCTGAAAAACTGCACTGAAAACTACATCCATGGTCATTCTGGAATATCATGTTAATTTGTTTGTGTTTTCATGAAATCACATTCCCTGCAGTCAAAATTTGCAGAATTCACGCATTTAGCACATCCATGATCGAGATCACACGGTCTAGGTTTCAGCTTAGTTTTTCATTTTTAAAATGAAAAAAACACCGAACTTGAAATTGGACCGTCTTATTTTGATCCAACAATCACAAATATACCAACTGCATATATGCGTCAAACTTTTGACTGCGGGCTAACATGGTCCGTGTTTTCATTTGTTGTACAAGAGTTGTTTTCATTTGCTGTACAAGAGATGCCGTTAAAAACTTAAAATATTATGTTTATTGAAATGTATTGATATGAACCTTCAAAAAGTGATTTGGTAAGAACAATAGTCAAACCAAAAACCAGTATGATCCTTATAAATTCATTGAGTTTATATTATGTTTCTTTAGATTATTATAGTGCCGTATTAAAAATAAGTTTGTTCTGGATTGTAGGCAACATGAATCCTAGAGGCAATATGAATCCTCTAGGTGATGATAGCCTTCTCAAACAGTTTGAGTTAGAAGAAGAGGCAGAATCCGATTTGCTCTGTGACATTGATGGATGCAAAGCTGGGAATAATACATGCAGTAGCTTGATTTTGGAAAAAGAACATCCACCAATCATGCCTTGTGATCTCTGCTGTGCTGAACCTAAATTTTGCCGTGAATGTTGCTGCATTCTTTGTTACAAAACACTTGATCCAGCTTATGGTGGCTATAGTTATATCATGTGCAAAGTAACACAAGGCAATACTTTTTGTGGGCATGCTGCTCATTTGGAATGTGCTCTTAGATCTTACATGGCCGGCACAGTGGAAGAACCAATAGGATTGGATGCCGAGTACTTATGTCGGCGTTGTGATGGGATAACTGAATTGATTTCTCATGCAAATGAGCTTTTGCTGACCTGTGAAGCTATTGATTCAAACAATGATATCAAGGAGAAAATTTTACACCTTGGTCTTTGTCTCCTGTGTAATTCACAGAAAGCCACTGCAAAGGAGCTTATGAGTCGTTTTGCATTGGCATTGTCAAAGGTATTGTTAAACTAATTTCTTGTGATAGAAACAATGGCTTTCTTGTTTTGCCTCTATTAAATCTTAAAAGACAGTAATATGACCATTTCGGTTGTTTACTTCAGCTTAAAGATGGGACTAATACTGAAGATATCTTGAAAGCTTATACCAATCTTACAGCTGCTCATTCTCCAGGTAAATGTTCTGCTATTAATAGCCAAATTAATGACTACTTTACCATTGGTTGTGTGATTATGAAGGTGAATAACTTCCCCTCTCCCAGTCTAAGGGTGTTGATGAGATAGTTGAAGAGATTAAAATCATGTCTTGGAATTGGAGTATAAGCCGGTTAAGGGTGCCTCCTTGTTTTTTCTATGAATGGAATTAGAATCAAACGATTGCTTGAGCAAATTGGTGTTTGGTGTTGTAAGTTTTTTTTGCGTCTGGTACTGTTTGCTTGTTGTGGCTGTGGTCTTTAGGTGCAGGGGGTTTTAGCTTTGTTTTTTCCTGTGTTTCTTTCGTTGTTACTGTACAGTGCGTTTGGTTTTTATATGATATTTAAAACGGATTGTTGATGTGCAGTGTGTTTGGATCTTTATTTGATTTTTAAAAAGGGTATCTCATAGGGGCTTGTTGTTTGGTGGCAGCCTTTTCATTGTGGCATTGCTCTGTGGTAGGACAATTTTTTGTGATAGCCTTTTCCTTTTAACTATCTCATGGGTGCTTGTTTTTGTGTTTCGGTTTTTGATGGGAGTTCTGCAGTTTTGTAACTGGCAGTGCAGTTTACTTTAAAGGTGTAACTGACATTGTAGTTTCTTTTTGCCTTTGCTTTTGTGTGTTTTGTCCTGCTCGCTGTTGTTAGACTTGTGCTGGGTTAGAGTTATGAAAAGATTTTGTTGCTTACAAAAAAATGTTTAAAAGAAAATAAAAAGTGTTGAACATTTTGTTTCTCAACAGGTTCCTCCAATAATGGCAATGCTGTGATGGATACTTCAGATGACGAAAGCCCTTTAAATGTTAAAAAAGAGACGAAATCTTTTCGTTATCAATCTGAGGTATTAAAGCTTAATGCTGAGTTTGATCAGACTATGGAGGCTTTTAAAAAGTCGCAGAAATATGAACTAAAGTTGGCAGAAGAAACCCTTAGAGAACAATTGAAACATTTACAAAATATTTCTAAGCAACTGGAGAAAGAGAAGTCCGAATTAGCCAATCAACCCAAGGATTCTCATTCAAGTGTCTTATTTCAAACTGTGAAGAAAAGAGAGGAACAACTAAGGCAAGAAGTAATGAAACTTGAAGAAATGAAGAAGATAGCCAAAGGTTGTGCCAGAGCATCCGCAGATGTTTTAAAACACTTTGACTTTTAAATTGCATTCTAAAATGATGACAGACAAGGTTTTACTACAAAAGGCAGCATGAATTCTAAACAATTTTACTATTATTGCTGAAAATATCTTATTCATACCCAATTCTACCATCGATGTGCAACTATCGTACTGTTACCAATGTGCATATGAGGATGATGTTTTCTTTTATAAGTTTTTTCTTCTTGATAGTGAAATTTTGCTCGCAATCTAGATGTCTTCATATTCACGATGGATGAGTCTAGAGAGAGAGAAGAAAGTTTTCTTTGTTCCCTCTCCACACACTCGTGATCACAGCCTTAATTTGAAATCATGGTTGTTTAGTAGGACAGGGACAATAGTGGAGAGAGGCATGTATATGTTTTCCAACCTAAGGATAACTCCAGTTGCGTTCATCCCACTCTTCTCCATTTCACTAACATGCGTTGTGAATCTGTTTACCTTAATGACTTAACTTTTCAATGTGTGTTTCAAAGCTTCTGTTTCTCTGAACATGTCCATGAGTGGTTAATAAGTTCATGGTTTAGCATTAAAGGATGGTCAAATATATGATGTATTTGTTGGGTGTCGTGCTTTTTATATGTATTGCAAAACTGGGCTTCGGTTGATGCTTGTAACATGTTTGATGAAATGCCTCATAGAAACTTGGCCACTTGGAATGCTTACATTTCTATTGCAGTTCAAGATTGGCGGTTTGTGGATGCGATTGCAGTGTTTAAGGAGTTTCTGTGTGTGCATGGAGAGCCAAATTCTCTTATGTTATGTGCGTTCGTGAATATTTCTGTTGCTAATGCAATTAAGTTTTGTGCGGTCCTGAATGCCTGTGTGGACTTGTTGAGATTGAATCACGGGTGACAGTTACATTCGTTTATAATTCATTGTGGATATAAAGAGGACGTTTCTGTTGCTAATGGACTATTAGTTTCTCTGGGAAATGTGGGGACATTGTATCTGCTGAAATGGTTTTTAGTAGAATTGGTAGTAAGAGGAATGTTGTTTTTTTGTGCTCTATGCTTGCTGCTCTTGTGCAAAACCATGATATTGATTGTGCTCAGTGCTTTTGCTGAGCTTGGAGTGCTTTAATTGGGGAGGTCGCTTCATGCTCTTGTTATCATAGCTCAATTGCATCTGCTGGCAGGTATTTATTTCAAACCATGCTAACTGGTTTTCCTTCTTGAATATTGCTAACTTATTGATTGAAACTAAAGCAATGTCGTCTCTTTCATATGATTCAAATATTATCATAGCTCTTATGGTCATGCTTGTAATTGTTAAATGCAGATGGGAAGAAGCCACTGTTGACAGGAAGGAAATGAAAGACATCGGTAATAAGAAATATGTTGGATTGCTGTAAATAACAGAATCCATGTTTTCCAAGCAAATGATAGTTCTCATGAAATGAACCCTGAAATTCAGGAAGCTCATTCTTTGGCCAATAATAAGAGGCCTGGTCAATCATAGCCATAGGTGTGCTTGTATTATTGTGAGATAATCATCGTTTTCATCGCTTCAAGGATGGTTGTTGCTCTTGACTCTTGTAAAGATTATTGATAATACTATTCTGTTATATTTATTTCATGCATGCCTCATGGTAGTTTTGTCGATGTATCTGTTCCATATACCTCAAGGACACGATGAAACACAGATGGAGAAGGGGGTACATTTGCTCTTCACTGATAATCATTCAAGCGTCAACTGCATATCGTTTTTATCGCATTGGTATTTTTTTCAACATGTTATTGAATGATCAGTCATGAAAAAAGAAAGTGTAATCAAAAGCACTCCTTTTTTTTTTTTGACTGACCAAAAGCTCTCTTTATATCTTTACTTTCTCTAATTATGGATATGTAAAGGTGTGATCATATGGTATATGCAAATAACAGTCCCTGCCATTGGTCATCAACTATTTCCAAGCTGTTTTGAGTGTCATTTCCAAATATTAACATGTTTCTTTTTTTACAATAGTCAAGTGAAGGATCAGTTTTTCTATGAGAGAAGAACCAAATGAGTTGAAGTAGAAACTTTTTTGGCTACCATTATAGTTATTTCATGTCTCCATTAGTCAGGAGATGGGTTAGTCTCGCCTGGTCCCTACTCTTAACAAAGTTCAATAGAGAAAAAAAACAGATAAAGATAACAAAAGAATCAATATCCAAATCATGAACCAGGACATTTAAAGGAGTTTTGAAGACATGGTGGACTATCCTAGTAATGGCAGTATGTTTGACCAACATTCTTTCAAATGACCCATTTTCATTCCTAGAAAATGCTAACCTAGATACAATACCAGTTTAAACTTTAAACTGAATTAGTTACTGAGAAATGTTGATACTAGTTTCTAAAAGGTGCTAACATTCCAATTTAACAAATCTGAAGAAAGTACCAGCAGTATTCTAATTTATACTACACTCACACAACTAAGCTTTATGAAGATTGAAAAAGCAGTAGAACAGATCCAGACCTTTACAGTTAAAATATAGTTTAGATTAATTCATTTTTCCCATGAAAGTACAAGTCCTCAATTAATCATGAGCAGGGAAGGGCGTTTAGAAATCTTTTCATCATTTCATGGACATAAGATGGTCAATTATTTCCATGTACATTATCATATTGAAGCATATCAAGAAACTATTATACCTCCCTCCATCAAAAATTAAATCACAACATTCTGCTAAACTTGAGTATACTACATTCCAATTCATCAAAGGTTAGTCGGCCACTACTTTGGTTTAAACAAATAAACTTTCATATGACTCAAATAAACTATCATGAAAATTCAAAAGCATCATGCCAGGATTGAGAAAATAGCTAAAAAGCCATCCAATTACTATAAAGCAGATATATAATAGTTGATAATTGGCAATATTTGCTTGGAAAGACCAAGCATACAAAATTATTGAAAATTCATTGAACAAAATTACAACAGTTTCTATGTTTTTCCATTCTAAGGAATAAGGATAACTCTCATGAAAAGAGCTGTGACATTCAGGCAATGCTGGCTATGCCCAAAGGGGAGATGGGTGTTGAGTATGTTCACGATACCAATCTAGCCCTCTTTGATTTAGAGGATGGAATTCAGAAGTTTGGTACCACATTGAGATGATTGCATTTTGCCTTTTAGTTCTCCCACATGGAGTGCCCATACGAATTTTTCACAAAAAAATCATAGGATTTGCTAACGTCTCAGGAATCAGCAAAAGAAATTACAGTTAGAAATAATCGTGTTTATTGTTTTAAGGATCATGATAGCTTCGTTGTTGTATCTGTTGCGCGTATTCGGCTACTCCCAAGTGAGCAATTAACTTTACAATGGATAGTGAATAATATCAATCATTAATTAACAAATATAAATAAAAATAGATATTATAGGTAGATATCAACCCTTGATTTTCTCAATTTTTTTTTTATTGCAAAAATTTATGATGAGGGATGATGCCCCAAATTTTTCTCACTTTAGAAGATTCAAATTCATAAATACAATTCAAGGACATGGTGAAACACAGATGGAAAACAGGGGAGTTTCTCTATTGATAGTCATGCCAGTCTCATTTGCGTACCATTTTATCGCTTTATTTGTTTTGTTGAGGAAAACATTTTATCGCATTATTACTCTTTCAGCGTGTTACTGAATGATAAATCAATAAAAGCATTGTAACAAAAGAAAATCAATAAAATATATTACCCTCTTTTTTGACTGAACAAAAGCACCCCCTTTACGAGTAAAAAAAGAGAGGGAAAAAAAGCACCCCTTTATGTCTTCACTCTCTCTACTTATAGAGATGTAAAGGTGTAGTCATTTTGGTATGCAAATAACAGTCACTGTGCGATTGTTCAAATATTTCCAAGCTCGTGACTCATTTCCAAATATTTACATGTTTCTTTAAAATAGTCAAATAAAGGATTGACTTTCTATGGAAGTAGACCCTTTTCGCTACCAAAGTAGTTATTTCATACTTCCATTTAGCTGAAGGTGGGTGAGTCTGACCTGGTCCCTCTTCTTTATAAAGTTCAAGATAAAGATGACAGAAAAATTAATACCCAAACATGAACCAAGACATTTAATTGCATTGAATTTTAAAGACATGGGGTCTATCCTAGTAGATATTAAAATGGCAGTAAATTTTAACCTACATAATTTCAATTGACCTATTTCCATTCCTATAAAATACACTACTCCAATTAAACTTTAATCTAGATACAATACCAGTAAACTTTAAATTGAATTTGTTATTGAGTAATGATGATACTAGTTTCTAAAAGGCGCTAACATTTCAATTAATGAATCTAAAGAAAGCACCAGCACTGAATTCATGCAACTAAGCTTTACCAAGATTGAAAAAGCAATAGAACTGATACAGGCCTTTACAGATAAAACATAGTTTAGATTAGACCATTCATTTTTCACACGAAAGTACAAGTCCTTATTTATTCATGAGTAGGGAAGGGCGATTAGAAACCTTTTCATACATTATCATATTGAAGATATCACAAAACCATTCTATCTTCTATCAAATATTCTGCTAAAGTTGAGTATACATTTCAGTTCATCATTGGCTTAAACAACTAAAGTATTATATTGCTCAAATAAAATATCATCCAAATTCAAAAGCATCATGCCAGGATTGATAAATAGCTAAATACACTAATTCATAATCAAAGACCAAAAAGCACAAAAATGAATGAAAAAGAAATGAAACCCTGCATTTAAACTAATTGTGAAAATAGACATTGCCATCAATATATAGACCAAACCCATTATTGAAGAAACAACATTTATGTTGAAGCAACAATGAAATTCACATACAAAAGAAATTAACTACATAACCAACAATAACAACAACAACAACAACAACAACCTGAGAAATCTAACCCACATATACTAATAAGGTCACATTTTTAAGGTGTTAAACAAAAGAATTTTCACCATCATTGATCATCACCATTCACAATCACTGTACAAGCACAAGTCTACCACCACCACCACTCATACCTCCACCACCCTCAACATTCTGCACCTCATGCCCTTTCGGCACCGTAACAATCAACTCCCCATCCACAAACACCGCACTAGCAAGCTCCGGCAACGTCGAATCCGGCAACCTAAACCTCCACATATCAAGCTCTAACTGATCAAGCGACAATTCCAAAGACTCCCCATCTCTAACAACAATCTTCGTCACACCGGGATGGATCTCAACCGTATGCGCCCTCACTTCTCCAATCCCCTCCGTCTCCGCTACAAAACGGAAACAATCAGCCGCTTCCTCCACCGCCACGTCAGCGTCTGATCGAAACGGAAGCTCCAACACGCGGCTGAAAACATGCGGCAGACGGCGTAATTTCTTCCCGGAGATTCCTAAAAGAGTCTGTGCTTCCGAGGAAGGGTTACCGGCGTCGGTTCCGAATTGGATTGTGATGTTGCGTTTTCGAGGAACAGGGTGAATCTTCATTTTTAACGCCACAGAGGATTGAAGCACCACCAATAACAAGAAGATTAATAGCAATATCCAATTTTGATTTTGGATTGAAGAAAGAATCATAAAGGAATGATTCTTGTTTCTATTTTTTTGGGGAAGAAAATGAAAAACCTAACCCTAATTTTTGGAATTCAGGATTGAAATTTTAATAATGTTTTTCCCCTATTTACGAGGAAATATTATTATTAATTAATATTGAGAAATGGGTATGGAATGGAAGTGCAGAAGGAAAACGAAATGAGAAGATGAAAGAAGAGAAGAGGATAATTTGAAGTTGATGTTACTCTGTTGCCCTTACGTTTCTTACAATTTACTAAATTTAAACTTTACTTTTATTTTTGGGACAAAATAAAGAGTTAATTATGTTTTTGACTTCTATCTCAAAAATTAAAAATTGACCTCTATAAATATATTTTATTTTTTAATCCGCCTAAATTTTCTTTGAAATTTTTTTTAGTCTTCCAACTCAATTTCATCCCCATTTTAGGTCTTTTTTTTTTAGTCGACCTCATATGTATCATTTGGAATTTTATATTTTTTTTTCATGAATGTTTATAATTTTTAGTCGCCAAAATTTATTAAGGTCATTTTTTTATGGAAGCTCATGTGCGAATTTAGTGCGATTTAATAAAAGAGAAGTTTTATCTAGGTGGGTTTTAGCATGGGGCAATGTAAAAATTTCCCCATCTTAGATCAATTTTGTCTTATTTATTATTTACTTGTGGTACCTGTTTTGCTATATTCCAATTCATGCTCTGGGTCAAAAACATGACCATATTGTTTTCCTTATCCCTTTATGGATGATTTTCCTTAATGCCATTACAATAAAATTTTAATGCTCTTGTAAAAAAAATAAAATTAATGTCACTAATCAAAGTTGGACTACAATTTTTTTTAACGTAAATGTATTTATTTTTTATAGATAAAAGAAATGACGATAAAAGAGTCGGGGTTCGGACCCTTTACAACGTTCGATTTAACAATTTTAAAAAACTTATCAGTTGAACTAAAACTTATGAACAACGTAAATATATAATCATGATTTGTCGCAATAAGTCACAAACAGTTGTACGTATGATTTTAGTCGAAATCTAAATTTTTAAAAAATTATTTATACACGTGTTAGCACTTAGCACGATAAAAAAACATATAAATGAGTACGGAGTGTCCGTCAACCGGAAATATGTATATATGATAAAAAAAATCAGAGTTTTTTTTTTTTGTTTGTCAAAGTAAAAAATAATATTAAAATCTGGTATTGGAAAACAAATAAC
>Ga0228710_1008915_pt1 | contig 14177 bp, 9 predicted proteins | sample MedpolnodulmetaG_FD_177995 | JGI IMG/M metagenome (GOLD analysis project Ga0228710, IMG submission 177995) | Root nodule microbial communities from Medicago polymorpha collected in Santa Monica, California, United States - pink nodules | ecosystem: Host-associated > Plants > Roots > Nodule...
CCATCATACTTGTTATATTAGATTTTGCAAGCAAATTAAATATATGAATTGGAATATACCCCGTATAGATTTTGCACTCAATTTATTCACTTTATTTTGCAGGAAATTTATCCACACAAACAAAATATGTTACACTCTCTTATATATTTAATTTTTTAAGTTAAAATAAACCCCGTCTCACTATATGTTAAAATGTCTCACATCGGCTGATAAATTACATGAATAAATGTTTAAAAGTGGGGGCAATATTCACATCACATCCGTTATTGTGAGATTTTATTTCTAAACCCATCTATGATCATCTCTTTTTCTCTTTCTCAATGAGAAAAATGAAAACCCTTCCTCCTTGTTTCATGGAACCGTAAAATCAGCCACACTAACTTTTCCTCCCAACAAATATCGTGTAATGGTGGCTCCACTATTCAAAATTTCTGGCTCCGCTACTGCTAACAACCTTGAGCTAAAATCTAGTAAATTTGTAACAAACTGTTAACAAACTAAGCTAACTAGATTTCTAATGTGATTAACCAAACAAACTTGATTAGATCACTAACAAACTTGAATTATCAACTAACAGAAAAAATATGATTTGTGTTAGAATAGCAACTAGTAATAAAATAATAAAAGAAACGAGAATCAAAAGACAACAAGACACGATCGTTTACGTAGCTCATGTAATGTTGTCTGCCTCTACGACTATAGAGAAGCTATCCTTCCAGTATTTCTTGAGTGAATTAGGTTTTCAGTGTTACAACTATATATAATACTACACCATCGACCCGTGCATCGCACGGGTCATATCAACTATAATATATAAGAATAAGAATAAAGTATATCACATTATAGATTTGACACATAATTGGAATTAAAATACCTTTAGTGTTTTGTAAAAAAAAATGGAGATTTAGAAAGTCGATTAAAAATGTGATTTTTAGATTCTAACCATTAACATGGTAAAATTGGTTGTTTGCAAAATTGTTAATTTAAAATTTTGGCTTAATAAGGTATATGAATACTCCCTAAAAAAACAGGGCGTTTGATATTGGATATCAATTAATGGAAGCAAAATTAAATCAAGAAAATTGTCAGTGGCTTAGTGGTGAAAATGTTGAGAAAAATCCATTAAGGCTCGGGTTCGAATCCCTTCAAAGGCTTTTTTTAATTAGGGTTAAGTATAGCTTGACGGATTAACGTTTATAAATAAGAGATAAGGTCTATGAATACTCCCTCAACAAAAAAAAATTAGGGCGTTTGATATTGGATATCAATTAATGGCTCGAAACGGATTAACGTTTATAAATAAGTTCAAATCCTTTCAAAGGCTTTTTTTCAATAAATATTTTTTAGATTAATTGCGTGGAGAAAGGAGGGAAATTTTTAGATTAAAATTAGGGTTTAATTAAGGTTAAGTATAATTTGACGGTTAACATTTATAAATAAGAGATTACGATTCAGATTGCAACAATACTTCCGCCTCTCTTGTTATGTTTCTATCTGAGAGCCGTATACTCAACTTTTTGGATGAAAAACCATTAAAGATGGTCAATCAGGTTACCCAAGAACAAATCAGTCATTGATAAAAAATTTAATGGATACTTCACATCAATAGGCTTTTTACATTGAATACTTAAAAGAAGCTTTTTATACCCATCGCATCGCATAATATAAATTTGTGTCATTTTTAGTCTTCATTATGGGCGCACACCTATTTTAAAAACTTATCAAAACTGGGTTAAAAAAAAACTTATCAAAACAGCTCCTCCAATATCTTTATCTCATGTTACATTGAAGAGATAAATTAATAGATGCGCTTTCATTCAAGTTGCTATTAATTAATTTAAATATTCTAATCCTTGCAATCATTGTTTCATTTCTATTTCTTCATTGCAAAACAAGTTGAAAATAAAATAAAAAGTTACAAGAATGCTCATCATGGTCAAGATTGTTACAACTCACTCTCCGCATCATAAAAAGACCAAAAACAAAAGCTCTCCTCTCCCTCAATTATAAACTAAAAATCCTAATTTTCCAGGTTTGAATTTGAAGCAATAACTAAACATTTATTGCCGTTTATGATCTCGATTGTTGATAAAGATAAAACAATTGAGATCATTGACGTGAGTCATATGCGATGACTTTTTAGTACCTTAGGTTGACTTAATGCACTAACAAAACTATTTCTTGATCGATTGGAGTTGATCCATCCACGTTTCGACTCAAGAATTGGCTATGTTCCATATCATGACACCAACGGCTTCAAACAAATTTGGACCCCATGCTTGGGCTTAATTGTGAGCACAACCACGGGTGCGTGACGGTAATTATCCGAAATTGTGAAGCTAAATCGAGAGATTAACATAGCTAATATAATTTTAGCTTCCATTAAGGCAAATGTTTGTCCAACACAATTTCTTGGGCCAAAAGCAAATGGTAAAAAACGGCCAGGAATGAATGATTTTGAAGTAAACCTCTCTGGATTGAATTCATTTGCATCTTTACCCCATAGTTTTTCACTATGATGAATTGCCAACACAGGAATCCAAATTGATAACCCTTTAGGGATGTAAAGGTCACCCAATATTATGTCTTCAAAGGCCATTCTAGGGAGCACAGATGCTGGAGGATAGAGCCTCAATGACTCGTTGATTACCATATGCAACTGCAAAATTAAATAATAAAAAATTTGTTAGTTTATATATTATAATATAGTAATATTGTTTTGTCGACAAAAGATATAATATATGTTCCATAAGTTTATTTCAGTTGATAAAAAAATTATAATATATGTTTTTTAAGGTGATATAAATGTATCTCTATATTGTGTAATTAAGGTCAAATCATTTTCTTTTTGTTCTCTTTTCCTATGATATGATACGGGTTTTTTCTTCTCATAAAAAGTATGGTTGTATCGTTATTGAACTTGAACGAATATCTTTTACCTTTTGTGCACTTGGGCCCCTCTAAAAAGAAAGATAACCATAATTAACAATATTGATATATTATTCTAAACCACACCAGCTACGCACGAGTGCAAAGATGATAGCTGAATAAATAATATTTTAATTTTGTTTTTAAAAAGCAAATCGTATTTTTTGTTTTTTTCTCAAAACATACATATCTAGGTTAAACTAAAATATGTCTAAACTGTCTTTTCTAAACATCGTGCTAATAATAACTTAATTAATTAAAAGTCTAGGATCTTTTGATTGATTAGGCTTTTAGATGAAATACTATAGCCTAATTTTACAATACCATATAATAACACTAATATATAATGGGGAAAAGTGTGAACGGTTTTAAACATTTTTTATTTGTATTTTTGTCTAAGTAAGATTTATTCTTAATGTATAGGTTTCATGAAGAGAATTATTTTTTGGGAGATAAAGAAATTACATTTTTTGTCCAAGTATCATAGTGATTAGAAAAACCCTAACCTCTGTATATAATACAATGTCTTTATTAACTGAGTTAAACAAGATTTTTTTCTACTTAACACTTCTAAAAGTAAAACAACTGTAAAATAAAGTAAAAGCAAAAAGTAGAAAATGATTTGTATAATTGTTCAAAAAAAAAAATGATTTGTATAATGTGCATAAAAATATTAGATACAAAAATTTTGATAACCCGCCACTTGTCCCTCATAACTTTAAAAATAGTCTAATATGACTCTCTTCTCTTGTAAGTGTAATTTTAAAAAAATAAATAAAGCTTTCAGATTCATGAGAGGGAGAAGTTTTAAAGAATCAAATAAACTATGAAGTATTAAACAAGATTTTTTTCTACTTAACACTTCTAAAAGTAAAACAACTGTAAAATAAAGTAAAAGCAAAAGCAAAAAGTAGAAAATGATTTGTATAATTGTTCAAAAAAAAATGATTTGTATAATGTGCATAAAAATATTAGATACAAAAATTTTGATAACCCGCCACTTGTCCCTCATTACTTAAAAAATAGTCTAATATGACTCTCTCTTCTCTTGTAAGTGTAATTTTTTTTTAAAAAATAAAGCTTTCAGATTCATGAGAGGGAGAAGTTTTAAAGAATCAAATAAACTATGAAGTATTTTTTTATTTTTTTTTAAAGATATAATGCACAACTACAAGAACTATTGCTTTCAAACATTTGAAGCGCGCGTCAAGATTGTCGTACTTAAACACTAAACTTTCATACAAACAAGTTAGAGAGCGAACTTCTGAACATATGCTAAAGTGTCCAAGCAACTTGCAAGTCAAAGATTCAATTTGAAAGGACTAGTGCTTTCAAAAATTTGAAGCGCGTGTCAAGATTGTCGTACTTAAACAGTGAACTTTCATACAAACAAGTTAGAGAACGAACTTCTGAACATAAGCTAAAGTATCCGACCAACTTACAAGTCAAAGATTCAATTTGGTTCTGTGAAATAAATTACAAGTCTAAGTTTTTATTTATTCATTTAAAACAAGAAGATTTTGTTAATTACTTACCATAGTGAGCTTGGAGAGTTTATCCAAAGAGGGAATTCCACCATTGCATACCCTTTTAACCTCATCTCTAACCTTTTCTTGCCAAGATGGATTACTTGCTAGTAACATAACTGTCCAAGTGAGTAAAAGTGCTGTTGTTTCATGACCAGAAAAGAAAAATGTTTTGCATTCATCCATCACTAATTGCAAATTTAGGCTAGTTTCCTTCTTCTGCATCTCATTCAATAGAATACCCAACAAATCATTCCCATAAGAATTGCTTCTTCCAATCTCAACACAATCTTTCCTGGTTTGTATTATTTCCATTAATAATCTCTCCACTTCCATCTTCAATGACTTTATTTCTCTGTTGTACTTGCTTGGAAAAAACCTATATACACCAATTGCATCTTACATGATTTTGATATCAATGAAAAGGAAAATAAAATGAACATGAATGTGATGATTAGACATGCATTGAATGCTTGTTGGCAAGAAAAAAAATAGATTTTATTGAACCTTCAAAAAAATCTAATAATGGTAAGAGTTTAACATTATAATCTTTTTCAATTCTACGATGTTCATTAGTGTCACTTTAATAGGTAATTTTTTCTTTTCCGTCGATTATTTTTAAAGTTTTGCAAGCACGAATTAAGTCTTTACAAATTTGAGTTACTTTTTCTCCCAAAATAAGTGTTGCTTTTAGTTTCCAACACAATTTTTATTTCTACTTTTCAGCTGTATTCTCTAATTAATAATGTGCAGTGCAACACGCTCAACTTGGTATTATCTCACTTTGCATTTACGGGGCCATGCATAGTTTTGTAAATACTTAGCCCACCGAAATTGACCTTAGAAGGAATGAAACCTGAAACCTTGAGAGAAGAACACTTCAAAGTCCTAAACCAACCAATAGGCAAACCTCAAATGGGTTTCAAAATACATCAATAGTGAATAAGGATAATTTAATATGGTCGCTCTCACAATTTTAAATACACACTGAATGACACAAATTCCAATTATTATTATTATTATTTTGGAAAAAGAAAAAGGAAAATTGGTGGTTTGGAAACAAAGTTGTTGTAAAGTGAAAGTACCTACCTGCTGCCAGGAAAGCAAAGGTGGCGACTTGCTTGAGCACACAGAGTCTGGAGAATTGTGAGGAGATGGAATATTTTTCTTCCCTTTTGGTAGCTTGTACCAAACTCAGTTCTAGAGATAATATCTGCAGTAAGTTTAGCCATGTACTCACCAATCTCCACCTCACTTTGTCCACACTCTAACCCTTTTTGGAGTGATTCTAACATCTCTTTAGTACATTCCACCATATGCCCTGCATAGCTCTACAAATAACATCTTCATCAATGTTTTTCTATGCAACACTGACACTTCAAGTTGAAAGCATGTTTGAGTGTCTGACACGTGTAAGTGTCTAAGACATTTAATAGCTTTCTTTAGTGTTGTATCTGGTATCTATGTTTGTGTATTATAATATTATTTGGATTGTCCGCAGTCACAAATTCAATGCAATTAGCACAATGGTGGGTGTTAGTGTTAGATCAAGATCAGACGGTCAATATTTCAAACTTGGTATTTAATTGTTTAAAAAAAATTAAAATATACTTGCTTTCTGTGCCGTTTGATCTTGATCCAACAATCACCGATGTGATGATGGCATTAACGTTTGAATTTCTAACTGAAGTCAATCCAAACTCATGATGAGTATGATTGAATAATACCTTAAGCCTGTTCCCCATGAATGCAGGGGCAACAATGTGACGTTGGTGATACCAATTTTCACCATTTGCCATCAATACTCCTTCTCCAATGAAATGTTTTGAACCCTGTTTTTGTAACCATGATTTTCCAGATACTGTACTATATTTTGAAAGAAACTCTTTTATCAATTCAGTTTCTGTCAAACACAGCCTTGGCTCTGGACCATTCCAATATATATACCTCTTTCCTACACAATTAACATGTCCAATTAAACTAATTATAATTACTATTATCATTATATTCCCCTCAAAAAATTATTATATACTATTATTATTGATATTATTATCATCATAATATATATATGGCGACTCAGATAAGAACAATTTGTTATATTTGAATCACAACAAAGTGTTTCACCTAAGTCGTTATCTATATGTATAATTGACGTACGCACCGAATTGGGACGACCAGAGAAGAAAATGAGGAAGAAGGCGACCGACAATGTCGTGGCTTATAGTTTTCATGTCGTGTGAGGTTGATTTGGAAACAAGGGAAGCCATATCAAGGATGTTCCCGGTGAAGAAGCTAGGTTTCGGGCCCCGAACACCTTGCATCTCCATGATTTTCTTGATGCGTAATGGAGTGAGGAAGTAACATGATAGGTTTTCATACAAGAGTTTAAATAGAAAAGTCACTAGTATGAACAAAAGTATATTGAGAACCACCATCATGGAGGTGAATTTTTTTGGTGCTAATATATATTTTGGGATGTGAGAAGTGAATTTGAGATTATAGCAAATTAGAGTGGTGATATGAGATGGGAATATGATGTATGACTGAACTTATATTTATATATAGTGGGAATTTGATCTGTGGCTATTCATTCATTTTTATATACACACTGTGGCTGAGTTGAGTTATAAAATTTTGTTTAGTGGTTTTGAGAAAGTGTTTCTGATTCATCATTACTCATTGCTTTGAAGACAAAGGAGGGTGTAGTGTGTGTACATGCATAAAAATGAGCTGTTCATAAGGGATGACATATACTAAATGTCACCATATTTTTTTACACATATGCAAGTATGCAACAAGAGTTAATTCCAAAATTGATGATTATACTTTGAGAATATAGAGTAATATGCTATAGTAACATATTATTATTGGATTAATCCATTAGCTTGTATCTGTCTTGGTTTTCAACTTTAGCACTTGTCCACTATCTGCAACTGAACTCTAGTTGCCTATATGAATTTGGAGGATCAATCGGTGGGAAAATTTCATAAAACTCTTGTATATTGGCTTCACTTGACTAAAGTTGGTTTTTGGATTTGCGAAGTGTATTTTATAAAAGAATTTTCATCCAGCAAAGTTATTAATAGGTTGAGTCATGATCAGATCACTTTTTTTAAGACGTTTTGTAGTAGTGTCTAAAATTGTACAAGATGAACTATCAATCACATCAGCTATAGGACAAAACAAAATCAGCTACAACTGTGCGATTAACTACTGTAACTATCCGTTCGAGAATTACATCATCAAATATAACTATTAAAGCCTTCTTGAATTTAATACTGAACCCAATCAATATAGTTCTATGACGACTCTACTATAATATTGTGACCACTCATATGGTGTTACTACCATTCTATCCTTTAACTTCTTCAATATGGTACTACGACCACTCAAATATGATGATACCATTATTCTATCTTCTAACTTCGCCAAAGGTATATAAAATATTGAAAGAATATATACATACATATATATTAATATTATTTTTAGTTTCGAAGGGACACTATTATTCCTGAAAATAGACTATGATCTTAAAAGTATTCTTTATTTCGAAGGAACATTGATTATTGAAAGGGTTATGCTCTTAAGATCATTCTTAATTCTGAAGGGACATTATATCTCGAAAGGGGCTATGATTTAAGAACACTCTTAATTCCAAAAGGACAAAAAAGAAAGGGGAGAAGTGGATAAAAATGCATCGAGCAGAAAGTATGAGAAGAGAGAAAGAGTTCTCTCGATAACTCGATAGAACTTTTTGGTGTATTTTTTGAACTGAGTGGAGCCATCTATTTATATAGAAATTTTGCAACAGAATTTAGCTACAATTGTGGGACTCAATTAGTTCAAAGACTCTCGTGGATAAGATGAAAAGATAAATACTTAATTGAATTTTCAATCTAATTATAACCAAAATAAGTTAAAATTAGAGTTTAATGGTGGTGGGTTGACTTAACTCACGCAAAGATTATAAGGTACGTGAGTTAAGTCACGCAACATGAGTTAACTCACGCAGGGGTATATTTGAAAAGACTACAGGACGCGAGTGTTTTGTGCAGGGGGAAGAGCAGAAATCACTTTGGAATCTCTTTGTTCTAAAGCCCATCATGTCTTTGTCCAACCCAAAACTGGAAAGAAAATAGTTGTCTAGGTAAACTGCAACTATTTGAAAATTGTTGCTCACACTTTGAAGATGGTTAAAAAACAAAAGTAAAAGACTGAAATGCTCCTCGACAGTTAACTACAGTCGGCGTTATTTTCCTCGCAAGTTTGATGTCGTCGGATCCATCGGTAGTTAACTGCCGATGCATTCAATTATGCAGACAACAAATTCTGCATAATGGTTTTCAAACCATTTTCGGCCTATTTATTACCTATAATTCAACCACATCAATTCCATAGGCAATACAACTCATAAAACCTTTATAATCCGTCATAAACAAGAATTATACATAATTTTTTACAATTGACCAAAATTAAATCAATCTGACATTTCATTAAAATTACACGAATGTTTGAAATTCAAAAAAACGTTAAAGAGTGTTTGAAATTAAACAACACATTACATATCATTACATAGAATCTCTATTGACATTCTACGCACATGCAGATGGAACTCCATTAAGAATGTTTAATCTCCAATAATTTGTTTGCCTACTAAGATATGCACGAACTATGAACATACACTCACATTTTCTTGAGCCCCTTGCCTCATGCTTCAATATTTTTTTCGGCACTTTGTGATCGCCACTCCTTTTCACACACTAATTGCAACATTGGATTGATCAAATTGAATCTATGTATAACAATTGTAAATCCCGCCCTATTTGCTTGACGACGTACCCAATTAAGCAAATCACCCCTATCTTTCCATTAAACTTCTTCAAAAAAAAAATGATCCGTGTGAACTTCGTTGGCATCAAGTGGGACGACACCGGAGTCAACATATAATGAAGCTTCAACATGGATGGAAGCTCCATCAATATTTGGTTTGGCTTCAATCTTAAGCAGTTTGACATCTCCAAAATTCTCGACAAAAATTGATTTTGTCTCACCCGAATCATCATCCGTGTTCTCAACGATAAGTATAAATAAACAACACATAACTATGAATAAACAACTAACTAATGCATAAACATCAATTGCATAATGAATTAAAAAAAAACCAATTTTTTTTGGAAGAAGCATGCAATTTTTGAGCCACCGCATCGGTAGTTAATTACCGAATTCCATTGACAATTAACTGCCGATGCACCCATACTTCGGCACATAAGTGCCAATACGTACATGCCAGTGTTTTTGCGAATACTGTCAGCAAAATCAACAAAAATAAACTGATTAAAATAACCAATGCCTGTTTTTTTACGTCAAAAGTGTGTGAAAACCTCCTAGGATTGATGCTTCAATGATTTTGGACCAAAATAGTGGAAACAAAATTGGATTTGGGAGTATATATTGAAGAGGTAGGAAAAGGTGATGATGAAATAGTGAGTAGGGGAGTAACTTGCTGTTATCGGCTGACATAGCAGCGTACCGGCAGCAGTTAACTGCTGACGAATTCAAAACCAGCAGTTAACTGCGGATAGACATTTAGATCTTTTTGTGGTGTGTTTTAGTTTTATGGCAAGTGTGAACAGTAAAATTCTAACTTTTTTGGTTAATTGAAGTTACAAAATGCCATTTCAAAAAGAAAAAATTGAAGTTACAAAATAAAATATTAAAATCGGACAAGTTTTCTCTTTATAACATGAGAATTACATGCATCTAGCTATGTCCAATTTGGATAGTTGTGAGGTGTTTGAATATAAGTTATATGAAATCATAGTTAGCTCAAATCTAGGTAATTATTAATTTTTACTAAGAATATAGTTAGTTATGACTAGATTATAATTTGTATACACTATACTATTGTAATTTTTTTATACATGCGTTCAATCACAAATTACCACTGCCATTCAAAAACATAAATAAATAAATCACAAATCATCATTTTTTTTAACGTGTGAACTCACATCACAATATATATTGATGTGTTTCAGTTAGATGTATGTGTATAAAAGTTGTACACAGTTATGCAAAACACAAAGCTAAAGTGGCATACATTAAAGAGAATAATGTAGTTTCTAAATAACTAAAATTGTTTCACCTATCTCTTGACCTAGTCTCCTTTGAATTATAATTAACGGTTAAGATCAAATTTTCATTAAAAAATCTATCCTAGTCTCACCTCCACCTAAATATTTTGTGATTTCATCAGCCTATTGCTGAAGCTAACTCTTCCAACGTGGGTTCCCCTAAACTTAACTCAGTTGATAAGGAGCATAATATATGCAAAGTCTAGAGTTCGAACCCTGGACACCACCAAAAAAAAAAAAAAAAACTCTTCCAACATGGGTTTGGTGACGTGTGGGAAACTAGGGTATTGTCATACAGTGGTTGTTTTTGCTAGAGTTTTACTGGGTTTGAAATTGAAACATTGCTTCCTTTCACTATGCAACCACCTTAGAGAGAGAAGTCGAGAAATTAGTGGATATATACTCCCTCACATGATACTTTTGATTACTAACTAGACTCTAACCCGTGCGATGCACGGATTTATTAGAGTTTCATGTATAGGTATCAAATTGATTATATTATTAGAAACATTTAATGAAATACAATAGTGTTTTAAAAAACTAAATTGATTCATTAACTAACTATATGATGTATATATTCCATACAAAAAAAATAAAGAATATGAAATCAGACATATATATCTTAAAATAATGTAGACAATTTGTCAAAAAATTTAGTCATGCATTAAGGTTCACTTATTACCTGTTCATATTCATTTACAAAATGATAATGATAACACCCATATAATCCACATTGAAAGTTATTAACTTTACATTATGTCTTCGTTTGTAAAAAAATAAAAATAAAAAAAAAATAAACTTTACATTAGGTCTCCAAAAAGTCTAATCTATAGCACCAATTTTCTGCAAGAATTGAAAGAATCATGTGTGGGTTGTGCTAATAGAAATTAATAGGTGGTTAGTGGATTTTGGATAATGTGATAGTGAAAAAGGAAAAAGGGATTTAATGGTTTGTTAAAAAGGGCATTTGATATTGGATATCCATTAATGGAAACAAAATTAATCAAGAAAATTGCTAGTGGTTTATTGGTCAAAATGATGACAGGAAGCCATTAGGTCTCATGTTCGAATCCATGTAAAGGTTTTTTCATAAAGAATTTTTTAGCTAATCAAAAAAAGCGGGATTAGGGTTAATCAAGGCTACTTGAAGACTATCTAATATTTAGATATATAAAGATATTAGGTCAAACAACAAAATGTTTTTTTATAATAAACAAAAGAATGTTTAATACTATTATAAAATTTGTCAAAGTTATCCTTCATTTGAAGTAGAACATGGTTAATAATAATAGTCTCTCTTTAGTGCACATGATCAAGATATATGAGTCAACTAGAAGAACACTTTCATATAATTCAAATTACTTTTGAATGCACCTAGCATTCTATTCTTTAGGATAGCTAGCACATATACCGAAGTGGATTAAGAATCAAGACTAACCGAAAGCTTAACAAGACTAATCCTTAATATTTAAATTTAATAACTTAATCTAGAATTGCTAATTGTGTTTTTTTATAATAAAAATAGTACTTAGAATCGAGAACGATTTAATTTGGCGTTGGATTTGTTCTGTCAAGATGCAAAGACTAACAAACTGAAATGCTCCTTCAAAAAATAAAATTTTTTAAATTTAAATGATGGTGACTGGTGTGAGGGTGGTGAAAAATATTCATAGTTATAGTAAATTTGAACAATAATTAAGAAAGTTGGAAAAGAAGGTATTATTAGAGATGGTTGTTGTTTGAAAACTGGTTTGTTCTAAAATGTCATCCTTGGCGGAAAGAGCTTAAAGAGAATTAAAATGTACGTGATAATTATTCAAATACAAGTGTTTCATGCATGGCAAGCTATAAAAGTAAGAAATTGTTGTTGACTGAAAAAGGAGAAACCTTTATAAGAAATTGTTGTTGACTGAAAAAGGAGAAACCGATGGTGTTAAGTCTAAAAGTTGCATATGAGAATGATCCCACAATTTTAATTTAGGATATTATTTTAAGAGGATTTTTATTTGAACAACCATTTTTTGAGATAACTTGTGAGACAACTAAATTATACAAAGAAATGTAGGTATTAGTACAAAATCTAAAACAATAAAGAGAGTAAAAACACAATATGAGTATACGAAAGAAATTGTCATAAAATAGTTGTTCAAATATCATTTCTCTTATTTCAATGTATTTCATTAAAGCTCCAAAATGGAAGACATGTGACTCTCGTGTTAACCAACAATTTGAAATTTAGGGGTTAATAAAGTTGAACTAAAAATGTGAATTTTTAATCACTAAATTATTTTACAAAAAAAGTTTGATTAATTAACTAGTTTATGAGTTTCAATTAAAAACAAACTATTCACGAGAACCCGAGTTTTAATCCTAGCGGAAAGATTCATTAATCACACCTCTCAGTCGAACTATGGATTACCAAAGTTCCTTTAAATATGATAATTAGAGGGTGAAGTAAAAAATAAAAAAACATTCAACCAATTAAGAGCATTTATAATGTAAGAGGAATTAAAAGAACCATATTTCTGTTTTTGTTGATGGAACAAGAAATTAGTTGAGGTATTTGCTAATGTCCTCAAGTATGATTCTCTTTCTACAAGCGATTGATGCTAAGGAAGGAACTATGTCCCTCAAAGGTGTGTTCCTTAATTGTTCCAATGGAGTGTTAAATACAATTCTTTTTTGGGTTTTTGCTACCAGACTAAAAAACGCATGTAAAATAATGGTGAAGACATAATGATGGACATAAAAATAGCAAAAATAACTTGTGTTTGATTGATAATGATTCGTGTCTTCAATACATTATGATAGGTATTTATAGGCAAAATTTCATGTTGGCCTAAACGACATGGCCAATAGTCTATAGCCTCTCGACTTTTTCTGCAAGATGTGTGTTGGTTTTTCCTTGTTGAGGGGTTTGTGCCACCTCACATTCGACTGCCAACTTCCACTTTGTGACATGATCCGTTGACAAGGTTCAATGTGCACAACGTTTCCACAATACATGCTTCCTTGATCATGGCTCTTTGCCGTTAGCGGAGCTACAAACAAAGAGATTGGGTTTAATGCCTCATTGTCTCGTTCTACTCATCTTTGATCCAACTTGATATCTTCAAAACCCACATACTAGTAAAAGAAACATATATCCATAACTTGGCAATTATACTCTTCCCTAACCTTCTATCAGTTGAAAAGTAATTATTTTTAGGTGTAACCATTTCTAAAGTTTTATTTTATTTTATGTATCTACAATTCTCATGAAAAATTTGTTAATCATACTTATATCAATTGAAATGCTCCTATTCAAGACTTTTACAAGCTTAATGTTGATGCAGCTATTTCGAACGATGGTTGGTGGGAGCTCAAAGCTATTATTAGAAATCACACTTATGGATTCGCGATTGCTTGGCGTATGAGAGGTTTTGACGAAGGTTTCTTTGCAAAATCTATGGTTGGGGTTGGTTTTGGACTTGACCATTTTTTATAGCAAAACCCGAGTGAATCACTTACAAATTATATCATGGATCTTCTAAACGTTTCCACTCCACATTTACAAAACAAAAAAAACAAAAAAAAAAAAACTTACAAGATT
>Ga0228710_1008916_pt1 | contig 14177 bp, 10 predicted proteins | sample MedpolnodulmetaG_FD_177995 | JGI IMG/M metagenome (GOLD analysis project Ga0228710, IMG submission 177995) | Root nodule microbial communities from Medicago polymorpha collected in Santa Monica, California, United States - pink nodules | ecosystem: Host-associated > Plants > Roots > Nodule...
TTTAATTTCAATCTTTTGACTGCTAAAACAATGTGCGAGCGCTTGATTAACTCATAAGACATATATCCATTTTTTTTTTGTTGACAAAAAACATATAGCTACTTAATTTGTATGATTAATTGTACGAAAAAACACAGATTCGACTTGTTAAAGAAAGTATTGGAAGTCTAGTCAAATGTACGTGTTGGAAGACATTTGAGTGAATACAATGCATGGGGGCATATTTATCTAAAGTCAATATTCCACTGCCATTTTAGTGTCATTTGTTCATATTTAAGCATTTTCATATTAAGTCCGTTTCAAATTATAAGTCATTTAAAAATAGTTTTCAAATTATATTTTGTTTTACATTTGTAATGTAGCATTCATTTTATTTTTCTGATTATATCTTTAAATATTGATTACTCTTTTATTTCAATTTTTTTAAATTTATCTTTCTCATATTATACATGAAGAATAATGTTGTACTCACAACTTTTCCTTCTCATATAAAACAATCACATTTCTTAATTCTTTGAAAATGATAAAAACGACTTATAATTTAAAACAAAGTAAACACTATTGTTAAAGAAATGTATATGTGTTATGTATGTTTAGCAACTTCATCCACAAGTTTCAAATTGTCCTTGTCCATTAGGAACATTTTTGTCCTCCGTGTTTTATTATAAGTTGTTTTGACATTTTCACACATATTAAGAAATGTAGTTAATTTTGTACTGTAAACAGAAATTATGAGTGATTTTACAAAATTATCCCTTATTAATGATATGAGAATTAGAGATTAAAAGAATGAAACCACTACAAAAAAGCAAAGGACGCCTTTAGTGACCGTAGAAAAAGCGTCGGTATAGATAGAATATAGGAACCAAAATTTGAAAGCTTACCGTTGGTATAGGGTATAAGATAAAATGCGCAAAACTGTTACGTATTGTTACGTGTGTGGGTATGTAGTTTTTCTGCAGAAAGGATTAGACAACTTTCTGTAAGAATCAGTGTGCTAATAAGGTGTTTAAATGGACACTCTGTGTTTGTGCTTTAAGGAGTTGCGTTGCAGATGTATTATTTGAATTAAAATGCCTGTAGCTACATCTTGTGAACATTTTAGATCGTAATCCTTTAGTATTTGTTATCCTTGTTTACCTTTGTATTCTTTTAATCTATACATCTATTATAATATTTCAGGAAGAACTAAACTAACATAGTTAATAATGAGGGGTGACATAATTTTAAATCCATAGAATTAAATTTTATTAGAAATTTTTTTCTTCTTCCAGGTATAACATCCAACCTTACTGTGTCAAAGATTAATTACACAGGAATAGAAACAAACGGAAAACAAATTACAATACTAGACATTTTTGGAAGACAAATTCTGGTGTAGGAAGATTTCCATAATATTTCATTAATATTCCCTCCGGTCACATTTATAAGCAAAAAACATTTTTTTAGGTACATTGAATAATTAATGAATCTAACCTATAAATGTGACTGGATACATTAATTATTCAATGTATTTAAAAAGTCATATTTTGTTTATAAATGTGACCGGAGGGAGTATTTTATTATTTCCGCTTAATTTAATTATTTGTTTATTTTGTTTTCAGTTTGTTATTTTCGGCCCATTAGAGTTTGTTATTTCTCTATTTAAGCTTAACAGGTATAGCCTAAGAGGCAACTTTTATTCATTCAATAATATTTTAGAGAGTTTTCTCAATTTCTAGTGGATTCCGGAACCCTTTTTTCACAAGTTTGTCGCTTGCAAACTTGCTTATTTCAATCTAGGTTTAGCGCTTGCTAGCCTACGCTTCTGACTGCGTCAGTTGGTATCGGAGTAGGTTTCTCATGTTCTTTTTCTAACGTGATCAGTCATGGGAGATCAACCGGTGATGAAAATTATCGCTGCTTTAAATGCGGCTTTCAAAGCTCTGTCAGATCAGATGACAACGTTGACAGCTAAGGTTGACGCCATCAACAACAACAACAACAACAACATTAACAGAAATAATCCGAATAGGGGAGGAGGACCAATTCCGGTTATTAGGGTTCATAATAACAACAACCATATTACTGATACGTACAGAAAATTAGAACATACACGTGAATCTGATTTGGAATACTATGAGCTTAGATATTACAAAAAACTAAAGGATGATTACTACAAGTTTAAAATATCCGATTTGATATATCGTTGTCCGTTTTGTTACAACTAAGATTACTCTTTGACCGACCTTTTGAGACATGCTTCTAGAATTGCAAGTAACTCGCGTAAGACGATTAAAGATATTGTTATACATTATGTTCTGATAACGTATATTCAAAGGTATCTTAATGTTAAAGTCGATAAAAATAAGCCACTTGATGTTAATATTGCTGGTGATAAGCCACCTGGTGTTGGTATTGCTAGTAGAAAGTCAGTTAATTTGAGTGTCACTAATCAGAAAGTTGGAAGAGTCTTGAGTGGTGCCAATTGAAAGAAGTGGTGGCTGTAAAGCTTGAGAAACTTGAGGCTTTAGTGGTTGATGGTGGAGATCATTGGAATGTGGAACAAAGACAACTTCTATGCTTAGGAAGAATCATGCTAAAATGTAGCAAAATATTATTAATATCGATGAAGCAAAAACATCAGTTAATTCACAAACTGATGTTGTAGTACAAAAGATCATCAGAGAGGACTTCGCAGATAATACAATTGTTAGCATTGCTCACAAAATACCTACAGTTATGGATTGTGACAAGGTTTTGGTTAGATTAAATTCCACACTTTGATACGTTGCTTCATTCAGATGTTGTCGATTATGAACTCATTGGGTTGATGTGTGACCTTTAAGGAATAGAAATGGTCTACAACCAAGAGGCTGATTGCTTTTTGCACTTCATTTTTGAACAATGGGATTCTGGTGGCCATTTGGATTTGGATATGTCTACAATAGTAACGTCTTTATCAGAAAACTTGGGGTTGAGTTATTCAGAGGTGAAGAAGACTGATGTAGAAGGGTTTCCATAATATTTCATTAGTGTTTTATTATTTCAGTTTAATTTTATTATTTGTTTGTTTTGTTTTCAGTTTGTTTTTTTTCGTCCAATTAGGGTTTTGTTATTTCTCTATTTAAGCTTAACAGTTATAACCTAAGAGACAACTTTTATTCATTCAATAATATTTCTCTAAAAGAGGAAGAACATTCAAATTACAAAGTTGGAATTTTTTTATATTTTTTCTACAAAAAGGCAAACTAAAATTCGCTAAAATTACATCGGGTAAATACTATTTACTCGCGGTAGATATATGAGAATCAAGTTCATTATGGCTGCACTGATAATTGTTAAAACCAACACGGAATGACATAGTGTCGCCAGATAGTAAGTCATATTTTTCAACCGCTGAAAAGAGAAACATCGCGATTATAAGAGAAAATTTACTCTTAATTCATTTAATAAATGTATCTAATTCCTGATACAGACCAAATACATCATTTATTGAATGAATTTAAAAAGTGAGATTTCTTTTAAAGGTCAGAGTAATATATACTTCAACCGACTCTAAAATCTGCTTCTGGTAAGTCCTATACCGTTTTTTTTTCTGCCATACTTCTGGACCTGACTCTACCCTTTGAGCTGATGTAGTGAATTAATCCCTAAAGATGCTCTGGCATCTAGGGATTCTTCTAGGTCTGTTTGTATTCAATGCAAGATGTGTTTGCCTGCACAATGTGTGTGAGTGCTGCTTTTACCAAGTAATTTTCGGGGATTTTTTCAAGTAGGGTATTGTGTCTTTTGAATAGATGAATTTTCATTTGTGATACCCTTTGGCAGTGATGTCTGTATGTTCTTACCTATTATTACGAGTATTTTGTTGATGTATTTTTTAAGAACTCGTTATCTATCTTGACTCATTTATGATTATGTTTCCTTTCTTTATGGGTGTTGCTTTGATTTTCTATTAAAATATAAGTAGACTTATTTATGCATAAATTTGTTCAAATGTGGCATCCTTTAAAAGAGGGTTTTACAACTTTTGTTAACACCGCTTTCTAAAAATTATTCTAGTATTTGCAAAATGTTCTAAAAATCACTCACAAGTCACAACACAATTCAAATTCCTTCTTGTATTGTCAATTCTTTTACTTCAATTGGTAAAATAGCTAAATCTCAAGGGGTTGAACATCTTACAATGCAGGGGACTAGCAATCGAATAGAAAACCAAAGTACAATATCATCTTACAAGTCAGAATCAATATATTTGATCAGACACAATATATTTGATCATCTCAACAAGTAATTTCTCTCTCAAAATCTTTATATTTCTAATATATGATAAATTGTGCAGATCAAAATTCAAATTTCCTAGAATATCCATATTTCCTCTAAACACGACGAAACCAGTAATATTTCAAATACATTCAATATCTTACCAAGGGATCAATGCTCGAGATGGAAAACCAACTAAAACATTTTAATTCTAGCACACCATGTATTGGTACACCAATAGCGCAAATGTTTATTTGATAAATTTAGTAATTTCTTCACTGGATCTATCTATGTTTTGTACATGTGAATGAGAGTTTTCATAAGTGGAATCCACACCAACTTCTTCGGCATACGTTTCTTCATCAAAAACTCTTGTTCCACCATAGTATGCTGGTTTCTTAGGCAAAACATCGACTTTAATTTTGTTAGTTAACATTGCTATAACATTGGACATGGTGGGGCGATCATCCGCATTTTCTTCTACGCATAATAAACCAGCATGAACACATCTTAGCACCTCATCCTCAGAAAATGTCTCATTCAGTAATGGATCCACCAACCAAAGAACCACACCTTCTTTCCATAGCTCCCATACCTATGACAACAAAGATTAGTTTTCATGTCAAAACTCAGTCAACATGTATGCAATGTTTAGAAGGAGTATATAGAAATGATCACATACACGACCGACTAGATTAAGTGGTCTGTCCTCACAGTACATGCTATTGCATTTTTCACCACTAATAATTTCGAGGAGTAGGACTCCAAAGCTGTATACATCAGACTTTGTAGAAAAGACTCCTTCCATCGCATACTCAGGAGACATGTAACCACTGTATGAAACAATAAACAATCATGATATTAGAAAACAGATTCAGTTTACACAACTCTCAATAAAACACGAAAAACTCACTATGTCCCAACAATTCTGTTGGTATTTGCTTCGGTTTCTTGTTTTGTGAACATTCTTGCCATGCCAAAATCAGAAATTTTTGGGTTCATATTTTCATCAAGGAGAATATTACTAGCCTTCAAATCTCTGTGGATAATTCGGAGTCTTGAGTATTTGTGAAGGTATAGTAGTCCTTGAGCAATTCCTTCTATTATGTTAAAGCGTTTGTTCCAATCTAACAACTTTCTTCTAGTGGAATCTTCTCAAGAAAAAAGAAATACAAGGCTGTGAGCAAAAGTATTATGATAAAATATTAAACAACTTTAATTTATGATAGATATACAACATATGTAAATTTACTATTATCTTTTAATTCTCTACACAACAAAACTTACACTACTCTTCTACATTTTCATCATCTGTTAAAGAAACATCTCCTTAGCTTGCTGAAACTTATGAATCGAGGGTTGCTATATTTTTCTTAAGCGCGCGCACACACACATCAATACACAACCTTAATGAGATTGTAAAGATAATACATACCAAATAAAAAGAAGTCCAAGCTTTTGTTGGGCATATACTCATAGATCAATATCCGCTCTTGTTCATGAATGCAATGACCGATTAGTTGAACAAGATTTGTATGCTGAAGTTTACAAATGAGTGTTAATTCATTTCTAAACTCAGTCATTCCTTGTCCAGAAGTTTTTGAAAGTTTCTTCACAGCTACTTCTTGCCCTGAAGGTAGAATTCCCTGAATTTAATATAAAAACATCATTGATAAAATGGACGAATGCATAATCTCAACTATTTCTTCGTGCAGTTATTTTATCTCAGCAAAACTAAAAAAGGGTCACCTTGAAAACAGGTCCAAAGCCACCTTGTCCTAACTTGTTTTCAGATGAAAAGCCATTGGTAGCCACAATTATTGATGAATAGCTAAACACTTTTAAGTCATCTCCGTTGCTCAAATCTCCTTTTAGATCGTCTCCATCACAGTATCGTCTAGAAGCTTCAAGATCTTGAATCTCAATCTGCACTCTTATTCTTTCCTCCTCTGTTTATATAAAGGTGAAAAATGAAATATTAAGGGATTGTTATAACTAGGTACTAAATATAATATTTGATAAAACGTAAATACCTCGAAGCACATGTTTTCGTTTCATTAAAGCTCGGAGCAGAATGGAAAGGCCCATAATTAGCAGAAGAGTCCCCATTCCAGCGCAAATCCATATCCACTTGTTAAATACTATAACAAGGAACTGATTTGAGTTATATATTTCAATGAATTACTTGTTTTTCTCTTCTTATACAAATACGAAAAATGTTCTTGTGATCAATTACAATAATTTCACTTGCTCTTGTGCTAGGCCAGCTTCCAGTCAGTCATTTTGATTTTTGGAAAAATAAGAATTGCAATATAGTAGTTAGAGTTATACATACCTTTGTGATCGGTGGGGTTCTGAATCAAAATGTTAAAGTTGTCACTACCACTGCTTGCAATGTTAAGACCTTTACTTGATACCAAGAAGACACAGCCAGTTTCATTAATAACATACAAGTAATTGAATCCAAAGCAGCTACAGTTACTCCAGCACATTTCTTGGCAATCACTTATTCCATAACTAGCATTTTCTATATTGTATAAGATATTGTCATTACTGTAAACTCGCTTGCTATCAAACTTATCACCAGGATTCCTGCAAGCAGGTATCTTGACTTCACCCCACCTTTGGCACCCTCCATTAGTGTTATACCCATTACACACATCAGCCCTTGCTATGTCACCAGACTCACCTCCTTCTCTGTTTATCAGTTGCCCGGTTTGAAATAGTGTCCATATAATAAGTTCTTCATTTGGTGCTGTGTATCTGAAGTATTCTTCTTCCTCATTAGACACAATTTCGACCTTAAAATTTTCTCCCGGTATATACTTAAATCTATTATTTTTCATCAATTTTCCACTTGTCCAATACACTTTTTCTCTACGCTTGATGACCAATTCTTTTCTTGTGGCTTCCCACTCAAGACTGAATGGACCAGAAGCTGGGATTGAATCACTAATGCTTGAAACCAGTGACCATTTATGACCAGTTTTATGATTCACACCTAATTTCATCCCAGGGAGTAAACTATCAGTTGGATGATCAAAACTTTCCCACACAATGTTCTTCTGAATATCTTGCAACACAAAGTTACCTGTATCCAATAAGGTGGCAACAATATTACTATTGTTAGAATGTTGACGTGAATCATACAGGATAATTGGTTCACCGAATTTGGATTCTATTTTTAGCACACCAGAGTTGTTTAGTGATAAAACTGCTGAATTAATGTCAACAGGTTGGTTTCTGTTAGCATTCCACACTACCCAATCACTATTCCATTTGCTATATATGCTGAGATAAGAAATGTAAAAACTCATGCAATATGTACGACGTTCAGAACATAAATCGGATGTGGCATTCAGTGTATCTCCTGGCTTCAAACTATAAATAATTTCTGCTTTGACATAGATAGAAATATTAGTAGCCCAACACCACAAGCTCAAGTAAGTGAAGAGAAGAAAAACTTGAGGTTTTCCTTGTGCACTACAAAGTACCATGATTGATCTTCAAATGTGGGAACAATATTTTGAAATTCAGATGAAGATGGGAAACTGGGAATGGAATGACAATCTAAAATAGAGCATACTACTTCATGACATATATTGATTAAAGTCAACAAAGAAAGAGTTTATTTGTTAATTATTGAAATTCTGGTGATGACACTAAACTTTATATTTTTTATATAAAAATCTTAAATGTTATTCATATTAAATTTTTGGCAATATTAATCATCTAATTTTGTTTAAGAGGTGCCGGCATAATTAGCGATTAGAATTTGACTTTGTAACCTTAAAGGACAAAGTTCAAATTCCATCTAAGACAATTTAAATATAAATTTTTTAACAAAAATATCATGTAATTATTTAATTTTTTTCCGTACTAAATTATTTGATTGGTGGGTGTACATTTTCATGTCAGAACTTTCATTTTAAGAGACAAAAAGTTCTATTTACGTCCTCTAAAAGAATGTTCTATTTACGCACTACCTGAAAGCAACAGATGAGCAGTAGATAATTATTGAACCACTACACAATGAATGTGTCCCCTATAATTCTTGGGGTACTTGGTATCATTGCTACATACCCCACCCTAAGGGACCCTTAAAGGCCACACATTAAAGCAAGTATACAATTCCATATATCTATACCCCCATCTTCATTTTCTTGGAGCTCTAGAGCCTAGCATTACCACCATATATAAGGCTGTAAAAACAAAAAAACAAAACATCGAATCGAATCAAACTTTTGAAACTAAATTGGTTAATAAAAATTTAGAAACTCTTTACATCTTAAAATAATATATATGACATTAAATCAAATAAATAGCCTCCAAAACCTAGTTGGATTGGTAAAGCTTTAGGATTGCTCTATGCTCTTAAATGGGTCAAAGACTTACATATTAACATGACTCTAATAGAGTGGTTGATAGCTACCATAACAATAGAAGAGATGAATCAGATCTTTGAGTTATTATCAGAGAATGTAGAAACACGCTCTCGTATTTTTTTACAAACTCGAAGATAGAGGTTATTAGAAGACAACTCAATGAGATTGATCATAGTCTTCCTAGGGCGACTACATTTTATGCTAGTTTCCGCTTATTTATAGACAATTCGATTATTAAACAAACTTATGTTTGTTGATTATGAGAAATAGGAAAGGACACTTCCTAGGAATGCTTCACCGTTCAAGGTCAAAAAGTGTAATCATGATATATGGATTATAGTTAATAAAACAGAAAAAGTAATAAAAAAATGATTGTAGTTACGGGTCAAAATAGAATCTATCTTGAACAATAGCTAAACTTCCACTAACTTGATTATGACTCAATCATGCTTGAGCTTATGTAATTAATACTATGTTTAGAGGAGTATTATCATATATTCTCACTCAAAATCATGAATGCCTCTTAATTTCAAGTTGATTCCCTCATATAAAAACCACGTTGTCTTAAATATGCACATAAAATGCCTAGGTTAAAGATTTCGTTTTCCTTTTGATTAGGATATACAAAGTTTTACACAAGGTTATACAAAACCATGTAAATTTTGGCTTAATGATATATACATGTTTACCCATACAGCGCACAGGTTAGCATCTAGTAATATGATTAAGGTTTGTGTTAATCGTTGTCTCTAGGACACTTGTTAAAGAAAAAAAAAAATTAATATCAAAATAATATATTTTACACTTTTAATTGAAAAGTTAACTACACAAGTCCCAAAATACTTTTAATATATTTTACATTTTGCAATATGGACCTATCCTTTCATATGTCTATATTAATAGTGAATGGGAACAAGAATTATTATATGTAAAATCCCGAGTAAATTCTTCAAAACATGTTTCTTCCTCGAAGGCAATTGTTTTTCTACCATAGTATGCTGGTTTCTTAGGCAAAACAGTCACTCTACTTTTATTTGTTAACATTGATATAACATTCGACATGTTGGGGCGATCATCGGCATGTTCTTCTACGCACAATAAACCAACATGAACACATCTTAGCACCTCTTCTTGAGAAAAAGAATCATTTAGAGCTGAATCCACCAACTGAAGAACCTCACCTTCTTTCCATAGCTCCCAAACCTATATGATCAATTATTAATTTTCATATAAAAAGAACTCAAACAACACAAGAAAATTTATATGCTGAGAAAGAGTCAAGAGAACAGTTTCACATACATGACCTACTAGATTTAGTGGGTTGTCTTCACAATAAAAGCTATTATTTTTTCTACCACTAACAATTTCAAGAAGTAACACCCCAAAGCTATACACATCAGACTTCGTTGAAAAAACTCCTTCCATGGCATACTCGGGAGACATGTAACCACTACAGGAAATAAAATATGTTCATCATATAAAAAAATTAATTTAACTTTCAGAATTGAAAGGTTGAATAAACATAGGAAACTCACTATGTCCCGACAATTCTGTCGGTATTTGCCTCAGATTCCTGTTTCATAAACATTCTTGCTACACCAAAATCAGATATTTTGGGGTTCATGCTTTCATCAAGAAGTATGTTACTAGCCTTCAAATCTCTATGGATAATTCTGAGTCTTGAGTACTTGTGAAGATATAGTAATCCTTGAGCGATTCCTTCGATTATGCTAAAGCGCTTATTCCAATCTAGCAGCTTTCTCCTAGTAGAATCTATATACCCAAAAAAAAAAAAAAGATTGAACAACCCTAATGTTTGATGGATATATAGTCCAAAAGGTAGGAATTCTCACCGAATAAAAAGAAGTCCAAACTTTTATTTGGCAGATACTCATAGATTAATATTCTCTCTTGTTCATGAATACAGTGACCTATTAGCTGAACCAGATTTGTATGCTGGAGCTTACATATGAGATTTAACTCATTTTTAAATTCAACGATTCCTTGTCTGGAAGATTTTGAAAGTCTTTTCACAGCTACTTCTTGCCCAGAAGGTAGAATTCCCTAAAGTCACAATTAAATGAAATCATTAATCTTTTCAAAGGAAACCAGTGAATAATACATATATAACATACATGCCAAAATTTAAGAAAAGATGACCTTAAAAACAGATCCAAAGCCACCCTGTCCTAACTTGTTTTCAGATGAAAAGTCATTAGTCGCCGCTTTTATTGATGAATAGCTAAATACTTTCAAGTCATCCCCATTGCTTAAATCAACTTCTAGATCATTGCCACTAGATGATGCCTTAGATTCCTCAACATGTTGTATCTCAGTCCCCATTATGTTTCTATCATTCTCTAATAGACAGATAAAAAACCGAAAGTCATGCATTGTGATGATAAATATTAAATATAAACTTATTAAGGTTGTAGATACCTCCAAGCATATGCTTCCGTTTCATTCTGGCTCTATACAGAATGGAAATACTAATTATGAGAAGAGCAGTAGCTATTGCAACACTTATCCATATCCACAACCGATTATGTTTACCTGCTAAAAAAATCAACACAACGAACCAACTTGAGTTATTTATATTAATTACTGGTATGATCTGTTTCATCTTACCACAATTTTTTAAATTGGTGCAGTAAAAGTTGAATATCATGAATTTTGATCAGTGTTGTCAAACATTTGTCATGGCTTTATAGCATGGCGGATTTTGTGCCATCCACCATATAGTGCGCATCATTTATTATATCCGCCAGGTTTCCATCATAGGCTGCAATGCCATGTTTCATTGGCGGATTTTTGGATAATTGCCATTATTTGTCATCCACAACTGATAACAATTTTGTTTTTTTGAGGAAGCCAAACTAATCCACCAAAATTGATATCGGAGAGAATCGAATTTTAGACCTTGAGACGAGTACACTTCAACGTCCTAAGCCAACACCACTGGGCCAACCAAGTGGGTTTGCAGTTGATATTAGTAATTGTGTAAAACCTAAGACCATTATATTCCTTCCTAGATTTCAGTAAATTTAGAACCTGTTCTGCACCGAGTAAATGACAATGTTCATTTTAAATATATCCCAATAAAAACAGGCCCAGGCCCAATACAATATTGGGTCATCTACTCATTTCACACCCGCTCCGTGTGAGGGGGCGGGGGGTGCTCACACCCAATCTTGGAGACCAATTCAAACTGATTTGAAATGTCACCCATGTGCTCCTAAAGTCTCGCTGGACGGTTACAATTCTTGAAGATCCGTAACCGTCGAGCACCAGGATGTGCCATTCACAATGACTCCTATGCCTCCTCACTATATCAAGAAATTCAAAACAGATTTGTGTCAACTATAGAGCATTTGCGCTCGAGCTGTGCAGTTGTGGATTTTTGTACTTTTCTATATTATCTTTATCATGAATGTTAAGATATTTTGAAGAACCCTAATTTATTATGTGAAGAAGTCTTCTGTATAGTTGAGATATTTTTCAATGAAAATTAATTAAAAACAGTGACTTATCTAATGGATACCTCTATATAAGCATACGTAACAGACATACCAACAAAGTGACAACGATGAAACGTGTAAGCTTTTATAATAAATTTAAACAGAAGTTCATCTTAAAAATCGTGGTTGGGTATAACAAAATCCTACAAAACCGGCTTGTGATGCAATGTCAGAGCACTACTACAAAATTGGGAAAATATAGCGCCCCCTTAATAGTGCTTTTAACACTAAAACGCTATAAATCAAAACATCGAGGCTTAAAATAGCGCTTTTGCCAAAAAGCGCTACCTATGATACAAAGTTTATATAGCATTTTTTTAAAAAAGCGCCGGTATAAGTTTAATAAAAATAATAAATATTTAAAAAAAAATCAGGATTAATACAATATAGCGCTTTTGATGAAAAAAGCTATAAACGAATCAACCTTAAATAGCTCATGTGATTTTTGTGTTTAACAACTCTCTCTCTCACGGTCATCTCCTGGTATCTCTCTCATGCCAATCTTTTGTTGATTTTTGTTATGGATTTTTTTTGTTTAAGATGATTTGAAGTGAATATGGTCTTAGTGTTGTGTTTGAAGTGGAGTTCTAGTTCTAATTTTGGAATTGGCTTTTTACAATTATTGGTTTTCTTGAAAGTTTTGATATATGAGTGATTGTGTTTGTGATATCTGAAATTGAATGCTAGGAAATAAGGGCAATGGTAGCATAAATGTGCATGTGAATTTGTGATTCAGTGAGATATGGAAAACGTTGAGTGAAATTAAATAAATTATTTATTGTTCTGTGGGTTGTAAAGGTGATTTTCATGATTGATTTTTGTTGAGTGGCATAGACACCGACATGAATAACTAACACAACATTGACACAAACACATCGACATCATTAATATAAAAAATATAGGACACCGACACCACTACATATATATTAATTGATCTTTAAAAGAGTTCTTAAACAATATACAATAGTATTTGACCTTATATATCCCTCTACCATCAAAAAACTTAAAAAAGAAAAAAAAAGTTGTTGGTTTAGCTAAAAAAAACTACAAGCTCTAACTCTTATAAAATAAATGTAGTTTCTGTTCTAACAACCTACTAAACCTTGTGCAAGGTTAGGTTTCTATAGCAATGGTTACCAACAATTTTAAAAAGTATTAGTTTACTGTTGTGGAATAGGGAAAATGAAAGTAAAATAAAATATCCATGAGTCAAATATGGTAGTCTATCTTTTTCAAAAAATTAACAGAGCCTTGTCATGAGAGATGATATTGCATACACCCCAAGCCAAAGAAATAGACCCCACCTAGACATAAGAAGCTTTTACGTTAGTTTTTGTCTTATATTCATTTTGAGACTAAAATTCATTTTTGGAGAGACTAAAATTGAACCAAATGTGATACTTGGATAAATAAATTTAGTCATGTTATCATCCAACAAAGAAGAAACAAATTTTCCCTCTTATCATGCTCTCATTGCTGATTGAATAATATCATCAAACACTGTGAGCTCTATTCTTGAATGTATTGCAAAAACACACAAATCACAAGTATTCATGTAGAAAATTGATGCCCCCTAAAGATAGCAACTATATCAACAAACTCGAATCAGACCAAAGATTGATTTCCACCTAAATAATTAAATGGGATACTACATGCATATAGAACTCAGAATAGGTAACAAAAGGAATTTGCTATTGATTACGCGTTATTTGGAATTGGTTTAATTTCTGGGAGTTATACATGTTGATTACTAGCTTGTATTACAAGATTTATGTCTCCGATTTACCATGTTTTTGTCTCGAGAGTTAGATCAAACTTAACTACCTTTTCTTTCTTCCACAGGACTAGCCGATCTCTCTGTCTCAGATTAGAATTTCTTTTCATGGATTTTCTCATCAAGTACTTCCATTTTATTTGTCAATATTATTACCATCTATTTTGTTTTGTTTCAAATTCTGCGTTAGTTTTCGCGAGTTATTAAATGATGGGGTCTAAGAACTAATCACAAACAATTAGAAAGAAATACTAC
>Ga0228710_1008917_pt1 | contig 14176 bp, 12 predicted proteins | sample MedpolnodulmetaG_FD_177995 | JGI IMG/M metagenome (GOLD analysis project Ga0228710, IMG submission 177995) | Root nodule microbial communities from Medicago polymorpha collected in Santa Monica, California, United States - pink nodules | ecosystem: Host-associated > Plants > Roots > Nodule...
ATGTTTGAGAGGAGCAAAATGGTTGTCATTGCCACAGGATTGGATTTACTAAGTTATTCAGTCTGTATTTTCTTATCATTGGTCTACTCATTTGACCATATAATCATCAATTCCTTGGAATAATTAATGTTTCACCTTACAAAACCACTTTTTATCGATAATCAGTATATTAGATTTCCCCTGTAATCAGTCCAAAAAGAAAGTAATAAGTATCAAACGTATATTCAAGCACTAATCAATACCTAAATTCAGCAAGCTTCCAAAATGATATAATTATTGGGCAACAATGCATGCCCTTTTATCAATATAAGAAATATGTGTTGGAAATTTAGGTCTTAATAAAAACAAATTTTATAAAATATGTTCAATAATCATAAATCAACAGCGGAAGCAAACAAAACATTGAACAAGATTATGATGGGATTTACAACATGTTTGATCTATCAAGGATATAAACAATTAGGGTATTAGAAATACCTGGATAAAGCTTTCATGCAGCCCTCTCTCATCAACAACGATAATCAAAGAGAGGAGATGATCTGAAACACACAATAGAGTTAGTAGCGGCTGACTTGATTCTTCCTCAACCGGTACCTTTATGCCTCAAGTTTCTCTTCAGATGGGGAGAAGAGATAGTTTGCCGTGTACGGTGTATTGGGGACCATAACCTCTTATATATTGGATGGTCATTAGGGTTCCCATTATTCCGTTAATGGGTCATCCGTACATCCACTCATTGAGTCCATATCAACTAATTAAATATTTAATGAATTATCCAATTAGAAACCTAATAGCATTATTACTTAATTTGATAACTAATTAATTAAGGCTCAAAATTGATAAATAGCTAATATAATTTTTTTTTTTGAGGAAAAATAGCTAATATAATTATTATTACGATATTTGCCTACATAATGATATTGAAATATAATAAAACAATAAAATATTCCAACAATCTCCCACTTGGGCTACATATCTTAATAATTATATAAGAATTCTTTAGGCGCGTGTCCGAATGCTATTTATCTTTAGATTTCAACCTTACAATCTGGTCCACCTCATACATTAATAATGGGATCACCGCGGCTGTCGTCACTGACGTTTAACGTATAACGTCACTGCTTGACATCTTTCATGTAATGTGATCTCTAAATCATGTCTATTTCCAACTGATCCAACTGAAAACTTTAGTGAGATCAAACTGAAGTTTGCAAATTTAATATTTGCACAAAATGATACATAAATGGTTATAACAAAATAACCTCATGAACTTTATTTCTGCAGAAAATCATAACATAAAGTCTGTATCAATACCAAAACATAAGTATAGAACATAAAATAAAAGAGACTCCCACTAATTCAAGACATCCTTAATGACAACAACCATATGAAAGACCTTAGGTGTCAAGTCTTTGATTAACGGGTCAGCTAGCATAAAGTTTGTCTGTACATGTTCTATCATTCAACAACAATAATTTATAAGGCAATGAACTTTATAAAATTTGTTGTAGAATAAATATATGACTGAATTATGTCACTGTATAACTTGCAGAGTGGTCTTTCAATACCTTTAAGAATATGCAACCAAGTGACATAAATACTTATAGTCATTTTCTGAGTTAAGATGTGTATTATCTACTTACATCCAAAAGTCAGATTCTGACACATAAATGATCTCCAAATAGTCAGATCTCTTATGTGAGTATGCTCTTGTTCTCTTTAAATAATCCTTATGTTTGTATTTTTCACAATTCAAGTTTTTTGATTTGTTTAAGTTTCTATCAAAGAATCTAATTATATATGCTATTTCCAAATGCATATAAATAAGATTATACATAAAAAAATTCTATTGCCAAAGCAAAGGAAAATACTTAATTTTCGAATTCATAAATTTTCTAATGGGAAATATTTGAGACTGAAAAGTCTCTCTTAATGATTCAAGGCATCCAAAAAATTATGTCATTTCATTTTCAACTTTATTGATATATCTCTTTTGTGATATCCAAATAATACATTAAGAAGAATCTCTAGTATTGGAATGCCTAATACAAAAGAGGTGTCCTTAAGATCTTTCATCACTAACTTTTGTTAGAGATTTTCTTGGTTTCACATAACTGACATATATCATAGTTGACTAAATAAAATAAAATTGACACATTAAAACTCAAAATATAAATTGAATCCCACTAAGCTTACTAAATTCACAATTCTCCATAATATTATCTCAAAACCAAATGAGACAATTACTTCATGAGAATTTGCGGTAACACTAAAGAGACAAATTTCTTAACTTATAAGTGGATTTCATGACTTTGCAAACCATCTACTTTATATCAATTGACACAAAAGCTTTATTCAGTTGCACCATATTGTATCATTAATGTCACCCATTAAGAACACTACATTGAAATCCATCTTATATACCTTCAAAATTATAATAAGCAAACCAGTATCATGATTGTCCTAATAGAGTCTTTCAATTAAAATAAATAGAATTTCTCTTTTCAGTCAATTCTTAATGACACTAGAATCCCTAGTTCTTGAAGTTGTTGAGTTTGATCTATATGAACTAATTTCTTAACTTGATTGAGAGCAAGAACAACAATGTCCTCATGAGGATCCAAATATACTATAATAATAGTAACTATATGAATTAGTTTATAACTAATTCTTCCTCATTCAATTTTGTTCTATTACCATATCTCTCCCCCAAACTCAATATTCTCAAGAAAACTTACAATTTATGTCTCAAAATTTCCTTAATTTGTGGGACGAAAATTTATGATTTTCAAACTTTTAAACAATTATAGATTGTCACAAGTCATAACTGAATTGACTCTAATAATTAAACTTAAAAGACACATTGAACCATCATTTGAACTAAAAGAAAAAAATATATTGATTTATTCAAAGAGAAATTAAAACAAAAATTAATTTAGACAATGATTCACCAAATTATCTTTTAAATACAAAAAATAAGCTAGTAACGACAATCTAAAAATAGTTAAAAAAAAATGAATAAAACAATCTTTATCGACTTTGTCCATTCTAAATTGATATATCTTTCAACATCATTGGACATAAGTCAGACATGACTACCTTTCTATATTTGCCCTTATCTTTTGAGGTATTCTCCGAATGAGCACTATTTTATTTTCTCTTGCTTCAGCTATTCTTTATTTGCAAACTTTATGAATTGATCCTTGAAGGGATCATTTCTAAATTTAACAGTTATAAACTTAATTGTGCAAAGAGAATACTAAATGTTGAATTTTCGAACAACTCATATGATGGTCGAAATTACTGAATTTTCGAACATGTCACCTGATAGTCAAAATTATAGCATATCAGCAAGATTAAATATTTACATAATGCGCTCATAATATTTTCTTTTCCTAATAATCTCAATGAAATACTCACTCTCCAATGAGAGCTTGTCTTTCTCTGTATTGCTTTAAAAGCACCTTAGTTTAAGCAAAGAAAATATGACAATTTGTCATCTTAAATAATACCTCTAATATATATGACATTTGGGCTTTATGATCACATATGACCTATAAGATTTGGTGTATACTCACTTGCAAACTTGATTCTCACATTTGATGTTGAATTTGTGAGAGAATGTGAGTTTCACCACTGTTATCTAAGGTCTAGATCCAAGAACAATGTAATGTTCTTCTTTAATTCCTAAAAGGTAAAGCTTTTAAGAGTTAAACAATTTAACTGAGAATAACAGATACGTAAAACTATATTAGCTTAAAGAGAACAAGAGTAGCAAAAGCACTCACCAAAATACCTAGTGTTCCATCAATATCAAGTCTTTAAACAATAATATCAATTGCTAACAGTATTTTACAACATTGATCAAACAATGACAATTCACTTTGACAAAGAATAAATTCTTATATTTGTTCTATGTTCACCATCGCAAGTGTGGATGTAAACACTTAAATACTTGAATGAGTTTACAGTCACACAACATTAGTAGACATGTCAAAATTAATTAATTGTAAGACATGCACACTTGATCTTTATTTGTAAATTAAAAGATAAAAACAAGATACCAAGCGTACCATTAAAACACAATCTTTTGATTGCTAAGAATTAATTGCAAGTGGTACTCTCAATCCAATGATCGAATATTGGTAATAAGTTCTGTCAGATAATGGGTGTCTTTAGACATCCTCATTATCCACATGGAAAAACTTAAGAATTCTTGTCAATAATGGATGTCTTTTGTCATCCTCATTACCCACATGAAAAATTTAAGAATTACCACATATTTAACATCACAAGTTGTAAATTAAAAGACCAAAAAACAAGATACCAAATGCACTATTAAAACACAATCTTTTGACTACTAAGAATTAACTACAAACGGTAATCTTAATGCAATGATCAAATATGGTAATAAGTCCTGTCAGACAATGAGTGCCTTTTGACATCCACATTATCCACATAGATAAAACTTAAGAAGTCCTGTCAGATAATGGGTGTCTTTTGACATCCTCATTATCCACATGGAAAACTTAATAATTACCGCATATTTACCATCGCAAGTATGTAATTATCCGGTCAAGTTGTGCCTTCCTTTTGGCCGATTAAAACAGCTCGCATGATTAGTCGATTTAGGACTATTTTAAAATAGTAAATTTTTTCCTGAAGTTACATTTGAAACAAATCCCAATATATTTGATTTTGTTTCCAAATATATTAGTCGGTTTATTTTTTATTCTCTCCAACATTAAGGGTTCTGGATGGCATATTTCATTTACATCAGGAAACCACTTTTATGAGTATTTCCAGAGCTTGAGCAAGGAGATGTGAAAAACTGGATGAATTCGTGCAGAATCAGGGAGGTCCAGTTCGTAAGCAACGTGGCCAATACGCTTGGTGATGCGAAAAGGGTCATAGTAACGTTTGGAGAGTTTGTTGGATTCCCGACGATAGACACTGATTTGGCGATATTGTCATGTAGGCGGTAAATTTCAGAAACAAAGGTGTGGGCAAGGGAAACTGCAGTGAAGTTTGATGGTAAAGGGATGAAATGTGCAAACTTGCTCAAGCGGTCCACTGCAACCCAAATCACTGTTTTGTTATTGGCATTTGGAAGGTTGGTGATGAAATCCACGAAGATTTCTTCCCAAACTTGTCTAGGGATGGGTAGAGGTTGAAGGAGGCCGTATGGTGCATGGGTGGAGTATTTGTTCTGCTGGCACATTGTACATGAATTGACGAACTGCTTGACATCTTTATGCATTCCCGGCTAATAAAAGGATGAAGAAAGGCGCACTGCTGTAGCTTGAATCCCGGAATGACCTCCTAACGGAGAAGTATGGAATTCCTGTAGCAGTTCGGATGTAAGGCCAGATTCAGTGGGAATAAAAAGACGGTCTTTGAAATATAGGAGCCCGTTCTTTGAAGTGAAATAGCGCTGCATATGCGAGTCTTCCTGAAGCTTCAAGATTTCAATTTTTGTAATAAGGGGAGAGTGAGGGATAATATCGTGGCACATAATCCATCAAGTGGGCACTCATCAATTTTGGATAGGGCGTCAGCGACAACATTTTGTTTGCCAGGTTTGTAATGGATCTCATAGTTATACCCAACCAATTTAGTGAGCCATTTTTGTTGTTCCGGAGTTTGTATGGTTTGAGTCATGAGGCTTTTGAGGCTTTGATGGTCGGTATAGATGCGGAAAGTGGAACCGAGTAGGTACTGCCTCCATTTCTTCATGGCTTCGGTAATTGCGTAAAGCTCGCAGACATAGGTGGAAGCTGCACTTAGACAAGGAGTGTGATTACGACTAAAAAAGGCAATGGGGTGGGCATTTTGAGATAGCACAACACTGATAGCAATGTTTGAGGTGTCTGTGGTAACTTCAAAAGGTTGGGTAAAATGGGTAAAGTGAGTAGGGGTAAGGTTTGCATAGCTAGTTTTAATTTTTGAAAGGTTGTGTATGCTGTCTCATTCCAATGGAAAGAATTTGATTTCAGGAGGTCAATAAGGGGGTTGGCTATGGTGGCATAGTTGGCTACAAAACGTCTATAGAACCCAGTAAGTCCTAAAAATGCGCGTAGAGCAGTAATGGTTTTAGGGGTAGGCCAAGAAGCCATTGCTTGTACCTTAGCTGGATCAGCCTGAACTCCTTAGGAGGTGATGATGTGGCCCAAGTAATCAACAGATGAGACCCCAAATTTACACTTAGAGAGTTTCACATAAAATTGGTGGTTGAGCAAAAGAAACAGAACCTGTTCAATGTGTTGCAAATGTTCTGTCCATGAAGGGTTGTAAATGAGGATGTCGTCAAAAAATACCAATGCAAATTTGCGAAGGTAAGGACGGAGGAGATCATTCATGGCTGCCTGGAATGTGGAGGGAGCATTGGAAAGACCGAACGACATTACTAAGAATTCGTAATGGCTGTCTACAGTGCAGAATCCTATTTTAGGTATGTCTTCGAGAGCCAAACGAATCTGGTGGCATCCACTCCGTAGATCAATTTTGGAGAAGAATATTGCGCCTTAGAGTTCATCCAAAAGTTCGTGAATTGTTGGAATGGGAAAGCGACCCTTAATGGTGATGGCGTTGAGAGCTCGACAATCGACGCAAAAACGCCAAGGCGAATGTATGATACCGGAGAGGAATACAAGCTTGTGCTTGGTTGTATGATATCGTTCTTAAGCATTTCCGCAATGAGGGTAGCCATGGCGTCTTTTTGAAAATGGGGATAACGATAAGGCTTGATGTTGACTAGGGAGGATGATAGGGTAAGGTGAATGTGATGGTCATGAGGTCATAACGGGGGAAGACCGTGGGGAATGGAAAAAACTTGTTGGTATTTAGTTAGGATAGGTTGTATGTTGGGAGAAAAATTGAGTGGTGATTCGTCGGTTGTGGAGGAGGCGTTTGGGGGTGTTAGTGTTGCTGGATGTGTGGGTATCATAGAGATGGAGTGGAAGGTTGATATGGAGTGAGTATTTATCATACGGGTGAGTTAGTGGAAAGATGCATGTTGATATGGAGTTAGTATTGCTGCCGGTAATGGTGAGGAGGGTATCATCATGGTAGAACTGCATAGGGGGTACTGTAAAATCAGAGAAAAAGGGACCAAGGGTCTGCAACCATTGGACACCGAGAACAACATCCGCCCCTTGGATTGGGAGGCTATAGAAGGATATGTTAAAAGAGGTGGATATCAACCAAGAGGGATACATTTGGACAAAATCCTGAGCAGTGTAATTGTTCGCCGTTACCAACCATAACAGAAAATGAAGGTAAAGATTGGGTGGGTAGGTTGAGGAACGAAGCAATTCTTGGTTGAATGATGTTGTGTGAGCTGCCGGAATCAACAAGGACAGCCACATTGTGACCGTTAATGGTGGCCAAAACACGAAGGGTGCGTGGGGATGGGTCGCTGGTGGCGGCCTCAAGGGATAAATGAAAGTTGTCCGGGTTAGTGTCGGAGGTAGTGTTTTCTAGTGGTGGTGGTGGGTCAGGAGCGGTGTTTGATATGTCTGGTTGTGTCTCTTGAGATTCAGGGATGAGGGAAAATTTTTCAAAAGGTGAGTCTATGTGGTCTGTGTCATTAGCTGTAAGCAGGAGTAAAAAAGGTTTGGATTTGCAACGGCGACCTGTGTGAAAACGTTCATCGCAGTTGAAACATAATCCTTTGGCACGACGGATTTGCATTTCGACTTGGGTTAGTCGTTTGATGGGAAGGTTGGTAGAACTTCCGGTTGTGCGTGATGGTGATGGTAACAGCTATGGTGATGGTGTGGGAAGTAACATTGGTTTTGGCCCTTGGTTTCGAGCAATAGAGTTTTGGAAAGGTCTAGCAGCAAGGGTTTTCGATTCAATGAGTTTAGATAGTCCTATTGCCTGAGAAATGAAAGTGGGTTGGTGTATAGCAAGTTCATTTTGAATGGAGAATTTAAGACCTGAAACAAAACAGTCAACAATAGCAGTAGGAGAAAGACCATTTATGCTGTTACCGAGTCTCTCAAAATCTCGTTGGTATTCTGCAACTGAGGTTGCCTGCTTAAGTTTGAAAATAGCTTGCTGTGGTTGTCATATGCTGATGGACCGAATCTAACCTCCAAGGCGCTTGTGAAAGCATCCCAAGTGGAAAGGAGGTTGTTGTTATGCATCCACTGGTACCATTCTAGAGCATCACCGATCATGTATCCGATGATGTTAGCAAGGCGTTGAGATCGAGGAATGGAGTAGGGGCTGAAAAATTGCTCAGCTTGGAAAACCCAGTCCATGAGGTTATTGCCATCGAAGGGAAGAAGACGAATTTTTGGTGGTTTGAGGGTGTTGTCGTTGTCTGTGTTGGAAGATGAGCCACTAGATTGTTGGTTATGGAGAGTGGTAAAGGTAGAAATGTTAATGCATTGGTGAAGGTTATCAATAGAGGAGAGGTATTCATTATGTCGTTGGTCTTGGGAATTTTGGAAAGCTGTGGTGAGAGCAGCAATGGAATCAATGAGTTGTTGGGTAGTGGGTTGAGGTGGGGCCGATTGTTCTTGTCTGGGAGACATGGGTAGAAATCAACGAGAGCACCAAATGATAAGGGTTATGTGGTTGTGATATCAAGAAATTAAATTCTCATATCGAATGAGAAAGTCAGGGGATAAAGAAGAGATTTTTATCAGAATTTTCAATCTCTTTTCCATACAATGATTGCTGACATAAATACTACAAGGTTATGGCTACTATGCCTTGATTTTAGCATCTAGGGACACTTGTCCAAATCCTAGAGCATACAACAAAACTAAATAAAATAAATGCTAAATTTTATTGTTATTCAAACGGTCCTAAGGCAGCTGTAAACAACTAGAGCACATGCTGCTATTATACTAGAGTCACCGAGTGCCAACTTGCATCCATGACTGAATTAATCCAAAAATCTGGTGGGTTTCTTTGTGTGTCTCTTGGGCCTTCATGCTGGTTCGATAAGAAAGTTTCTTTTTTGACATCAAAAGTTTCCTAACGACACAAGTAAAATACTTAAATGCCCCCATCGGTAGTTAACTACCGCTGAATTCATTTCAATTTATGCATATACACTACAGCCTACTCTTTTTCTTCTAACACATACACAAAAGACATTTGGCAGAAAAGCTATCTAACACAGTTCAATTCATTGTTTTAAAGTTGTTTGTATTGATACTTTTAAGGGACAAGTTGAATTTGAATCATTGGAATTGACAAATGCAGTTCATTTGCAAATTTAGATACTCTAAAAAGTCTCGATTTTTAACATAAAGGAGAATCGTACTTCCATTGGCATTAAAGTTACATGAACCTCATTTGTTGAAAGATGTTATACAAATAAGTAGGCTGCAGTTTTGTTGAAGTAGTTTTGTTTCTAGTTCTAAGTGGAAAAGGAAGAAGAAAAGAAGACAGAGAAAAGGAATAGGCTGCAGTGTATAGGCATAAATTGAAATAAATTCAGCGGTAGTTAACTTCTGCCGGATCCTCAATGGTAGTTAACTACCGCTGGGGGCATTTAAGTATTTTACTTGTGTCATTGTGAAGTTTTCAATATCAGAAAAGCAATTCTCATTCGGTAATTGGGCCTGCTTGTGATATTGCATCAGGTTGATACAAAATTGGGGAAAGAACATAAAACTTCATTCGAAAGGCAAAGTTCAAACAAAGATTAATTTAACCCAATAAATTCAAACATGAAGACCCGCTCTGATACCACTTGTTGGAAATTTAGGTCTTAATAAAAACATATTTCATAAAACATGTTCAATAATCATGAATCAATAGCGGAAACAAACAAAACATTGAACATGATTATGATGAGATCTACAACATGTTTTATTTATTAAGGATATAAACAAGTAGGGTATTAGGAATACCTGGATAAAGCTTTCATGCAACCCTCTCTCAACAGCAACGATAATCAAAGAGAGGAGATGATTTGAAACACACAATAGAGTTAGCGGCGGCTGACTTGGTTCTTCCTCAATCGGTACCTTTATGCCTCAAGTTTCTCTTCAGATGGGGAGAAGAGATAGTTTGCTGTGTACGGTGTATTGGGGACCATAACCTCTTTTATATTGGATGACCATTAAATATTTAATGGGTCATCTGGACATTCACTCATTGAGTTCATATCAACTAATTAAATATTTAATTAATTATCCAATTAAAAACCTAATAGCCTTATTACTTAATTTGATCACTAATCTCGAAATTGATAAATAGCTAATATAATTATTATTACGATATTTGCCCATAATATTGAAATATAATAAAAACAATAAAATATTCCAACAAGATGCACATAATAGTTATCATCATATGCAACCAGTACCTCATTCTATGCTATGTTTCACTAGATTTCATATCACATAAAATCGTCAACAAAGGCGTTTCCCTAAAAAAAAAATCTTGAAACAAAAACTGAAATTTCAAGAGCAAATTACACATCAAAATATTAATGTTTTGCTTCCAGTGTAGATTTCATTTGTCTTTTCTTATGTGAACATCTGTAAATGTTTTTTTAAACTTTTTGTCAAAAGAAAAACATATTGTTTTTAACTTTTTCAATTATCAATTATGATCATTTAAAGATATTAACAGCAAATAATTGAAAGAAGTGGCCCTGCTCAAATAACTATTCATAACATTATTATTCTTAGACGCCAAATTTGACTACGTCATTGGATGACATAGATCCCTTGGATTGCTCAAAGGCCCCTCAACAGATTAGGTTGTAACTTGCGATCATCTTTTTTTGTGTGTAAAATCTAATTAGGTAGTAACTCACGATCATCATGTTCATATATATGAATAATTTGAGGCATGAGAAAATCCAGACATTTAGAACATGTGGGGCTAAAATTAACAATAATGCAAACTACTTCCTCCGTCTCTAAATTATAGTCGTTTAAGGTTTGTGCACGATTATTAAGGAAATGATTAATTGTGTTGATTTCAATGGTAAAATTAATATCATTTACTAAAATACCCTTATTATTTGTACTTAGTGGAGTAGTTAAATTGGATGAAATTCAATAAATAAAGGTATAATAATGGAAAAATATAATAAATGCTATATTGGTATTCTAAAGTGACAATCATTTTGAGAAAAAGAAAAAATGCTAAAGAGACTATTATTGTGAGACAGAGGGAGTATATTAAAAATAAGAAGGATTTTTCCTATCACATGTTAAGAAATTTAAAATGGTAAGTTTGTCTTGTAAATTGTGTATTTTATATTAAATAAATAACTTTATAATAAATAAATGATGTTATTCAATGAAAAGTTACTACTTAGTTGCCTTAACACTAGAAGTTGAAGAGTGTTGTCTTGATTTCTTCCTTTGCGCATGCAACGCATCCATATCACGCACATCAATATAATGTTTATTGCAAAATTTAATAACTTTAGATATTAGTTCTTCTCATCCCTCATTTCTTGTAATTATTTTTTGGTATCATTAACAAATGACAAAACATTTAAAAGATCTTATTTTTAACATGTATTTTTTTATTATACAAAAATAAATAAATTCATGTGGGACTTTAGCCACACATAGTCAAAGTGTACATCCGCCGTTGATTTGAGGGGTCTATTGAACAACCGTCACGTTGTTGTGGTGGTTGGGTCAAGTCTTTGTTTTGGGCTCATCCACTAATGTGACATCAATTACAACAATCATACTTGGACATCCATTTTTTTTAAACCTGCCTGATATATGGTTAATCATGTTAAAAAATATGGTTAATTTAGTGTGTGTTTGGTATGGCGGTGGCGAGAATTGATTTTAATAGAATTGAGTTTGAGAGAATTGATTTTGGTTAAAAGTGAGTTTGAGGTGAATTGATTATGTTTGAATACACTTGTTTAAAAGTGATTCTTATGAGTTGATGTTGTTTGGATAGTTTGAATCAAAATTGATTTTGAATGTAAAATGATCAAATTATCCTTTTAATTATATTTAAAACTAAATATCATTTTCATTTTAGATAATTATTTTAACGTCATTTTTATTGATTCATGAATTCATTTTAAATAGATAGTAGTTTATAAGAGTTTTTTTTTAATTTGTTTTATAAATTGTATTATTTTTAATATAATATAAGAATAAAGGGTGTCAAAAGAAAACAAACGTTTGTAAGATATTTAAATGGGTTTATAAAAATAAAAATAAAAATAGAATGGGCCTGATTTGGATTCTTTGTTCTCTGAAGCAATGAGAAGCCCATTGATCTTCCTTCCCTGACCTTTAGAAACGACACTGTAGCAAGAACCAAGCAGGGAAAACGCATCAGAAAAACAGGGGTAAAATTGGAAAAGAATTTGGGGCTTCTGCAAAATTGATTCTAAAAATGCAGAAGCTTGGAATTGCAGCTTCAGTTCAACCCGCGTTTGGAAATGAAAACGTAGTTTCAGATCCAGTTTTAATTTTCCCCAAACATGGCAGAAAAGATGGAAACCGCGTTTTGAGGCGGAAACGTGGTTTGGGGAGCGAAAAACGCTCTACCAAACAAACGCTTAGTTTATTGCTTAATTCAATTCACGGTTAAAATTATCGTTAATCCAACTACATTAATTAACCACAATTTTCAACGTGAATTGAATTAACCACATTTTTCTCCGTGACTAACCAAATGTCAGTGAGTGTAAGAAAAATATTTTTGTATCAATTATGAAATCAACTTTATCAATATCATGTTTGTTATTTTCCATATACAAGGGTAAAATTCTACCATGGAGGTGAAAATCGTTTGAAACTTAAGCTACAAGGACCGATATCATCTTTCAAAAATGGAAGTTTACGGCCTTTATATTGTCTTCATATTTTCAGCTCGACAAAATTAAAGGAAAACAAATATACATACCTCAAACCTAAACTGATATTATTTTTGCCGAACCAACCCTAACCATGTCACTAGCCATAACCATAACGACAAGGAGGACAACGAGGTTTTACTTCTAACAACATCATCATATTAGAGTTTCAAATAGTTTAGAATAAATAATGGTCCATCAGGGGATGCTTGTGTATTTTTATTTATTTATTTTTTTGGTAACCGAGGTTTGAACACCGAACCTTACATATATTATACATTGTCCATATTAACTTTGGTTACCCAAGTTTGATTTTATGTGAAATAATTTTTTTGTTTGACTTACATTACTTTCACTTCGGATACTTGATCCCGTCTCTCAAAAACTAAAGGATTAACATCAAAAAACAATAGTACCATTTTTTGATACAATCCTCTATATTGTTCTTGTTTTTTTGGTATAATTCATTTTTGTTGCTTTAGGTGTATTTCATGAAATACATTTTGTATAAATAATAGTTATTGTGATTTTTTTTTGCTCAAATTTATTATTAGTTTTAAATAAAAAAAACTATATATGACTACCTTATAAAAATATTGCTAGCTTCGCCATTGGCTCCGTAAACAATTAATTATCTTGGTCAACAAAGAAGCATTATTACTATTACTGTCCATTCACATGTGAGTGTTCTTGAGTCCTCCAAAAACAGTACTGTTGTCCGTGCATCTGTGCATTCACATGCTATGTCCTCTTCAGTCTTAACTCCTTAATTGCAATAACTACTATATCCATCCTTGAATCATCATAGCTCTGTAACTTTCTTTGAATCTTCATATGCAATTTCATTTACATGTTTTTTCCTTTTGCTGCTTTACCCACCAATTATTTGATACTTGTGGCCGGTGGCATATTGTTCTAAACTTCTTCGAAAAAATCTTATAAAATATATATTTAAAAGATATTATTGTAAATAATTGAAAGAAGCGGATTATTGGTGTGAGCAATAATATCATATTTTCTTATCATTTACGTTCATACCTTCATTTAGTAAAGGCTATACTTATCACCAAATGACTCATGAGAGAACTTTTACTATCTCTTTCCTAGAGTAAAAATGTACATAACGATTCCTTTTTCTTTCTATCAATTATTTTGTGGGATGTGGATCCATTAATCACTGATGAGCTTTGCTTTCCAGCTTTCAAATAAGTCTTCTTGAGTCTACCTTTACCATATGCACTGCCAACCATCCAAAAACATTACTGTTATCCATTCACATTCCTTCAAAAACTTTCTCTCAAAACTTCATTTACAACTTTCTTCCTTGCAAATTAACTTTACCAATCAAACATGGCTGCA
>Ga0228710_1008918_pt1 | contig 14174 bp, 7 predicted proteins | sample MedpolnodulmetaG_FD_177995 | JGI IMG/M metagenome (GOLD analysis project Ga0228710, IMG submission 177995) | Root nodule microbial communities from Medicago polymorpha collected in Santa Monica, California, United States - pink nodules | ecosystem: Host-associated > Plants > Roots > Nodule...
AAAAGAAAAAAAAAAAAAACAGGATTACAACTATATGAACATGTCCCAAAGCATATTGCCTGACACCAACTGATTCTTTCATGTTATAAACTATATCCCAAGTCTTTTGAAGAACTAGTTTACACTTCCGAGTAAAATAACATTCTAAGGCTAAAGAATACTCACCAGACAAAAATAACGAGGCCTAGAATATGGGATTCCAAACTGTAAAGGGCTCAGAATGAACTCCTGTGTGATAAAATTTGTTTTTTCCAGGATTTCAATCAGTTTTGCATGTGTATCAGATGTCTGTAGCCAGAACGGACAAAAAAGAATTAATGAATGGAAGAAACCATTAATGACACTTATTTAGAGTCTTAGTCAACATGTTGAATTGAAGAAGACAAACCTCAAATCCGACAACATTTTCCACAAATAACATACTTGGAGGCTTCAATAAGAATGGGATGAGCTCAAGAATCTGAAGAAAAGAAAACGCCCGTGCATCACCAGTGTCCTTCTGGAGACCTAACACAAGATTATTGAGTAACATTTTTCTTATAGAATTAAATAAATCAGTAATAATAGAAGAAGAAAATTCACCTTGTCGCGTGTAAGGTTGGCAGGGAGGGGAAAGGAGCCATGCATCAGCACCATATTTGTCTAGATCAGTAGCAGTTAGACATTGAATATTTCCCTAAGTCAGCCATAAAAAATATATCCAAATGAGGTAGATCAAACATTTCCAAGAAATTGAATTGACGTAGTTTATGACATGTAATCTGACATAAAATTCCTGGCTGACAATATTTGTAGGGTGGATAATTGTGTTGTGGCTAAATATTTGTTAATTAGAAGACTTCCTAGCTGAAAATAAAATTCATCTTTAATTCACTACTAACTAATGCAATTGGAAACAACGTAATACATTTGCTTGGACTCAGACAATTAAGGTTTTCAGGATTAATGATGCCAATTCTTTACACCAAGATAAATATTAAGACAAAATAGTGATAAAAATGTTACTTTTAAAATGAAACCAAAGAATTTACAACAAACATGCTCTCTAAGAATGACGGGAAGAAGAAAACAAAGGACCAATGACCAACAAAAATGGTTTGATAGCTTATACGAAAACAGTTTGAGTTGGAAAAATAAAAAACCTGGTAAGGACGATGAGAAAAGTTGTGTTGATAAACATCATTAGCAATGTTATTGATTTCAAATGCTTCAATCACTTCCGCTTTTACTTGTGCTTTCATCAAAGAGTATCTCTGAATCATCATAAAACAAAACACAAATATTCTTAATTATTGAAATTAGAAATTGGAATAATAATAAATAATGGTTCGTACCATGCCTCCGATTCCGCTGTAGAACTCGAGAACTCTCTGCATCTCTTTCACCATTTTCTAGGGTTCTTGTGTTCGTAGTAGCAGCAAGATTCGTATCCTATACATTCAGATATAAGATTCTCCACTTCTTTATTCTTAATTTTATTTTTATCATTAAAGTTTATTTTAATCTTTAGTCTCATATTCACTTTATAAATTCTATATGTTTATCACTAATTTACGTTTTAAGATTGCATTAATATCATTGCATATGTAAATGAACTTTTGAACCATTTTTTGTATTTAAAAAAAATGCACTTGAACGCAATTCATGTATGTGTGTTTTTTTTTGTAGTTAAAAAAAATGTATTTGTGTTTTTTTATTAACTACCTCGTAAATTGATTTAGCATAATAAAATTAAATTAAACTTTGCACCGCATATGAGTTTAAGCCAATTTACTTCTTCAACTTAAAATCAATTCACATAAACACCTTCGACTTAAACTCAATTCATGTTTTCTAGCTTAGGTCTTCAGCTTTAACTCAATTCATCTATCCATCTCTTCAATTCACATAGATCTTTAAGTAAGATAAAAAACGATGAGAAGGTATTTAAAAAGATGAAAAGACATTTTACTTAAATTTGAGTGTAACCAAAAGTTGATAGGATATAACTAAAATAAGTCTTCTTTGAAAGAACTGAAATAAGTCTTAACTGTGCAGTGCATGTGGTCTTCATTTTTTATTTTTTTTGAGGGGATGTAGTCTTCATTTTTATTTTTTTAATGTAACTAATTAAATATGTAAAAAATGCTTACAAGTCTTAACAAATGAACTACGACTCCCACTGAGCTAACTCGAGATCCAATATGGAGAGGTGCAATGATCCTACAATCAAATTTTTTATACCTCTTAATTCAATGGTTGTTAGAAGTATTGCAAGATGATGCCTCACATAGGTCACTTGTGCGTGTTAGAAATTGCCTAATAATAAGACTAAGATTTAGTCCTTTTAGAAAATTATTAAGATAATGGTTTTAGCAAGGTAAATGGTCAACGTCTCGAACTTTTACCTATCCATGGGTGAGAGTTTAAAACCCATGAAGTCAGTAAAACTCTTCTTGGCTGACAAACCTACTTGAGGAGATCTTACATGCTTATCATTTACTGTTCGACTAAAGTCAAAATTTCTTTGCAATTTTGGTCTTCTGCAGTGACGCTTTGGATATGGTACATATTTGACTGTAATGTGAGCTCAATAGTATCTAAAACCCTTTTTAATCATATCAATAGTATCTAATTCTTTTCAGCTTAATTGAGAGTTTACTCAATAATTTTACTCTAATGTCCTACTATTAAGGTCATATGGGATGAGGCATCCATTGTTATTCTCACTAAATTAGAGTCTCACATATCGATGTTCCAGTGTCTCACTAAATTAATGCTCCCATTTCATCATTCAAATTTCCCTGAGAAGAATTAGACCAATGCAATGCATGCTTAAGGGACTTCTGTGGTAACTTTCATCTTTTTAAGAGACTAATATGATATGATTCTCATTGTGATATTCATTTGGCAATGTCCTAACTTATTTAAGTACACTATGCTCCCGCTGCTCCACAACCTAAACCATTAAGAGCTGGTTGGTAAACATATACAGCTTGAGAGGCATTGTTTTCTCTGCATAAAAGAGCACTACATTTCTTTAGCTTAATAAGATTCAATTACAGGACTTATATAGCTTGGCTGAATTTAAGATCTGTAGGTCAGATATAACAAACAAACAAAAAAACACATCACAGTGCAAGCCTACGATAAAGAAAACATATTTTTTATTAAGCAACTTGAGAGAGGAATGAAATTGACAAGTATTGCCAGGAAACTCCGACCTCTCAAAGTAACATTTTAAACTGTATTAAGTCAAGCACCTTAACCGAACGAAAACATAACCGAAAACAATCTCGTACTATCTAAAAATTCTATTATGCCATTTTCACGACCAAGATTACAACATTATCTATCTTATGTCTGCGCAAGGAAGTTACCAGACAGTTCGACCTGCAAAAAAAAAAAGAAAAAAAAAGAATTACTTAGGCACCAAGTGCTACAGAACATAGTAAAGAAATGACACCAAACAACTCTAGAGGAGGGAGAGAAAGACAGTACCTTCTTCTCCATTTTGCAGGCAGGTCCCTTGTAAGGGCAGGTACTGCATCACCTAAACCACACTGTAGACCAAAGGTAAACTTTGAGAACAATAGCTATTGAAGAAAAAATAATGATCGTAAATAGCATTAGAGAAGATATTGAGACAATAGAAAGCAACTATTCACATAAGAGCAAATCACAGACTGTGCAAGGAAATCCTATAAATTCACTATCCAAGCTGATTATAACGATCAAATTGGAAAGAGGACATGTGTGAGAAGGAAGAGATTTTGAACAGAAATTTCACTGCTCCAATAGTTGTGATGCTTGAATCTTCCAAACTTGTGGAACCTCCCAACAGGAAGCATGTGAGGAGGAAAAGATTGAACACACTTCATGCTCCTCCAACTACAGTGACAAAAGCAAGGATTGATGAATCTAAAAAAATGCCATGTGAACGTCCACGAGTTTTGACAAAGCAACAGATGAAAGTTCTGCAGGCAGAGAACATTTGAATGTACACATTTGATAGGTAATTATGGCATTGAGTTACAGTGGATATGAATTATATCATTGCAATATGTAAACAATCATGCAGAACTTTCATCTGTTCCTCATGGCCTAATTACCTATCAAATGTGTACATTCAGAACACATAACTGGCAAAGAGAAGGGCATGAATCAAAAAATTATTAAACTCTCAAACCAAACTATTACTTAAAAGGATTGATTTGACCAAGAAAGAAAAAAGACATACAATGCCACATGCTGCTGATTAAGGGTTATTAATCTGCCCTATCAGCATTCACAACATTACAGGAAAAAAAAAATAAGGGCATGAATAAAAAACAAGCTATTTCATACACAGATTCAACAGCCATTCAATTGCAGATAAACAACAATAAAACACAGTGCAATAAAAACCTTTCACACAAAAAAGTGGAACATGCATAAAAGTTAGGCAGACCAAAATACTGCAATTCAGAGAGAACTTACCAATACATAGATGATTGCAATCTAAATAAACATCATCAACTCTGATCTACTGTAAACATTGTTGTGCTCATCCTCTAATGATGGGTATGCTGCAACAAGAGCATCCTGAGCTCCAATATACAGAGAGTTATAAATCTTCCAGTAAACCTCCCTAACTTTCCTGGCAGGGTGGAACAGTCCTTGGAGACAGTAATTAAGAACAACAGCAGAACCCAAGGCTACCCTCATCCCTTCAATGGCTTCCATCACAGCATTTATCACATGTGGAGAAGTTTCAAATATGTTTGGCCAGACATAGTTCAGCAAATGGACCAGCGCATCCTCACAACCCAAACCAGCCACTCCCAGTGCCATGTGCTTCACGGCAGATGCAGCTGTCTGCCTATGAACCAAATCCCTGTCCATGAGAGCATCCTCAAGCAAAGGAGTCACAGCATAGATGTAGTCCTTTCCCATTTCACCAATATACTCAAAGAGGAAAGAGAGAGACTTGAGCACACCATTTTGCACATTAAGTTCTGGCACACGATACTCATTCATCAGTGCTGGCAAAACTGTGAAGGGTGAACATGTCTCTGCAACAATAGCAATGGCCACAGTAGTGCACACACGATTCTGCCTCTCCTGCACCTTGAGATTATTCAATAGAGTTGCCAGGACATCCTGTGGTCCGATGGCTTTCGCAATATATCCGAAAGTGTTCACAGTAGCTCTACGAATTCCCTTCTTGTGTGCCTTAAGCATCTCAAGAAGCTCAAAACAGATCCTCATCCATTCTCTGGCAGGTACAAACTCAGCCCCACGATCAGCAATCCTACCCACAAGGTCAATACAGTTCTCCTGGACTTTCTCGTGCCTATTCTTCAAAATTGGAGTCAACCTGGGAAGCAAATCCTTAATAGGTGGAGTCATCTTGGTCATTCCAATAACATTAACAATAGACTTGAGAGCACCCAAAATTGAACCCAGAACTTCCGGATACTCTTCTCCGAGGTACTCATACAAGACAACACCAAGATGACCCATCAATTGTTCCTCATGGCACTGCTTCATGACAACAGCAATTCTCGAAATGAGGTCTGCTGCTTGCTGCCTCACCTTTGCACTCTTGTTGTTTAACCTCCACTTGATCGTACCACAAATCTGAGGAAGATATGGTTTTACTCTCTGCCCAAGCGAGTTTACAACTGCGCCGAACCCATTAAGCATCACATTAGCATCATCACTAGTCTGCTCTTGGAAGGCATAAAGAATACCATCAATCAAAAGCTCTTCCAACCGTGCATCAATATCAGATGATCCCAAGTTAGTGACCACCTTCTCAATAGTTTCCATGACCATTCGCCTGTAAGGTTCACTCTCATCTTTAAGATCTTCAACGATTCTTCCAACAATGTCAGCAACACCGACCTTGTTTGCTATCTCAACCGTCGTCTCCACAAGTTGCTTGTAGTTTCTTCTATCCAAAGCCATCCTCCTAACCCAGAAGTTTCTGAAAAACTCAGGAAGGATATCAGTTCTAATATACTCGGCTTCCACACCCTCAGTGCTCACACACTGTTTCACCACTTTCAAAACAATTTTCTTCATTTCTTCGTCAGGTGACTGAAACTCCCGAATCAGAATAAGCATGACTTCCTTAGTATAATAGCTGGCATATAAGGCTTCCATCAACGGAATGATAAACCCAATTGCTTTCAGAAACGCAGCCAGCACCTTACCACGGTGTTGCCTAATACCCTTCCACAGTGGCTTCAACACCGAGTCAAAACTTTCAATACCGTAAGGAGCAGCAGCTTCAGCAAGTGCGGCAAGAGACAAAGCAGTAATCGTTCTCACCTTCTGATTCTCATCATTCAAACCATGCTCTATAATTTCCACAAGAGATCTCAGATGGGGCAACACAGCACAACCAATCAAAATGGCAATTTGCTGCACAATCTTGATCCCAGTGTGCCGAGCTTGCCAAGATTTCTTACTCTGACAGACGGCCTTCAAGAAGGGCAATAAAGCAGGAATACCGAGAGCAGATGCAACGACACTAAAAGCTCTAGCAGTAGTATTCCTAACATATTCATCAATGTTGTCTATGTCAGGCCTCATGGCAGCAATCATAGTGGCCAACCCAGCAGCTTTACTGAGATTAGATATTATTTCCCTCCCCTCAACACGGGCATAATAGTCTTCATCAATCAAAAGGGGCTCAATAACAACAAGAATCTTATGCACATAAGGCCGAACCAATTCATCCAATTTATAAAGAACTCTATCAATTACCTTAACTAAAAGATGCCTCTCTTGGTCCTCCAAAGTAGGCTGCATAAGCAAAGGCAGTATCCGGTTAAACAAAGGACCAGCACCAAATTCACGAGCCTTATCAGTTAACTGCCTCAAAGCAGTTTTCCTCTGCGGTGGCGTACCATTCTTCACTTTAAGCAAAAGCTTCATAATCTTCCTCTCTTTCTGCTCATCTGGAGACAACTCCTCTTCATTCTCTTCATTCAACAAAGCCCCAAAATACTGATAATCTTCAGGCTTCATAAAAGGCAAACCACCAGGAGCTTCTTTAGGAACATCAAACTGCTGACCACGATTCTCTTCCGGAATCTGATAAAGCGGAGTCCCCAGCGGAGTAGGTGTAGCAAGAAGCTTCCTTGCAGGTGTCCTGATTGGCACATATGAAGCAGGAGGGTCCAAAACCTTATACCCTTCTTGTGGAAACATAGCATCAAGCTCTTCATCAGTCAAAGGACGATTCCTCTCTTCAATATCCCTCTCCCACCTCAACAAATTATACTGCTCCGGTGTAAACGACCCTTGCAAAGCACCAGGAGTAGGTGTAGCCAATTCAACACCACCAACAGGAGTAACACCAGGTGTATAAGCAGCAGCAGGTGTAGCACCAGGTAATGGTGTTACACTTCCCATAGTAGCAGGTGTTTCATCCCATCTCGATCTTTGTCTCTTCGGAGTCGGAGTAATCCCACCACTAAGCTTAGGAGTAGCATCCCAAGTTGCACCACCAGGTGTAACACCACCAGGCGTTACACCACCCGGTGTAGCATCAGAATCAACCAACCTCCCCGGCGTCGGTGTCTCATCCCATCTATTCCTCCTCCCAGGAGTAGCATCAATTACTCTCCCAGGAGTTGGAGTGGCATCCCATCTCCCTGGTGTCATCGCATTCGAATCTGGTGCATCCCAGTCAGAAGTCTTGGTCTTTTTCACACCTCCTTCCTCCAAATTCTGATTCTGATCCCATCTATTCCTTCTCTTCTGCTGTTGATTCTGCTGAGATTTTTCCTTCTCCTGCACAGGCGCAACCTTACCAGCTTCTTCCTCTTCCTTCTTCTTCTTCGAAATTAACCTAATTGTTTCCTCTCTCTCCCTCTTCAACGCTTCATCTCTCATAACATCAGCATAACTCCTTGTAGACGGATCCGGCGTTTTCTCACCAGCAGCAAAAGCATCATGTCGATCCGGAGAAAGAATCTGATTCAATCTCCGTCTCCGGTAATCATCTTCACGGTCAATTATCCTCCGAGACTTACCAAATTCATTATCTCCGGCGTCGTTAGAATTGTTAATCGGAGCAATTACAGGACCGGTGATTGACGGACCAAAGTTTCTGCGAGGAATAACTTCGGCATCGTGAGTTTCTTCTTCTTCGGTAGCGGGAATTGAAGGAAAGTATGAAGCTTTATCGCTATCGCCATAGAGATCTGTGTCGAAGGTGAGTTCAGTGAGAGATGCGAGTTGCTTTTCCATCTTCTTGCGTTCTTCTTGCGTCTTCTCGATTTCATCATCGGAAGCCATGGTTATTGTTCTGGTTCAAGGTTCGATTCTAAAACCCTAGATATGAAGTGTTTCGTGAAGGTGAAGAAGATTTTTTGGTTTCACGATTTTGTTTAAATATCATATTAACCGACCTACAAATTTAATTAAATGGGCCCATTAAATTTGAGATTTTTTTTCATACCCCCACATGATTTAATGTTTTTTTTTTGTTTTTATAGATAATAATAAAAGTTATAAAATTTTATTTGATTTTTTTTTTTAAGGAAAATTTTTATTTGATTATTTGAAAAGTTAAGTTATTTGATTAGTAGGAAAGGATAAAATGGTAAATACAAGTTTGAGTGGACAATAATTAGAAGAAGAGTGTGTGACACTACTATTTATTATCTTTTTATATAAAATTTACGAAAAACGATACTTATACAACCATTTAGAGGCAACTTTTAAAATAACTCATTGTTTCTTATTTACATTGTTTTATTTCTTTTTCCATCGTTATTGTCCTAAATTAAGTGGGAAGCAAATGTTACCCTGAAAGCGATTGTACAAAGATCATTTCTTAAAAGTTATAGATGTTTAAAAATTCAATTAGATATAAAATGATTAGATTGTAAATAAAATAGTTTATATAAAGGGTAGAATTGAAAAAGAAAAATTCACACTAAAAATTTATATTTACTTTATATAAAATATTAAAAAAAAATCCTTTATATTTAGTTTAAAAAAATGTTTCATTTTTTTAATCCTCACCCCACTTAAAATACTATAACAAAAAATTACATTCCGAAAATTTGTAGTTTTTTTAACTTTCGTTTAGTCCTAGGAGATTCAAATTACCAAATTTTAAAATTAGTCACAACTATAACACAATGGCTAAAATGTATTTATTTTGTAAAAAGTGTTGATATAAAATCTAAATCCCTATTTTAGTTTTAAAGATAACAAACTAATTAAATTAAACTTTATTAATTATGATTTTAATTCTTATATAACTTGTGTTCTTGAGTGTTTCCTTTAAGCTAAAGGTACAAAAGCATTATATGATTACCAAAGAAAGCACTAAGTTATTTGTTAGAGATTGATCTCAAGTATTGGTCTCAAAAGTATGGATTTAGGACATAACAAGCAAAAAATGCGCACAAGACCATACAAGCAAAAGAATGTCACATTTAAGAAAGCAATAAATATTTGAAGGATAAAATATGTCATCACAAGGAAATATTCTATTAGCTTGCCAACATATGAACATATGAACAAAAAGAACACATTTAATATCATGTGCAACAAAAGGTATACAAAGGAAGGGCCATTAATATCACAACAACACATCAAGGTGTAAGACAATTGCAATACTATGGTCCTTTGGATATTCACTCTTTTGTCACCTCACAACATGACAAGAATAGTAACATAGTACAACGAAAGCCTTTTCTTTGGGCTCAAGACTTATGTTCCAACAAGAAGTGATAAAGCAATGAGTTGTACAAATCTCATCTCTCACGAAGCAAACAAAGAAAAGCTTCAGCAGAATCTGAGATCGATCTCAAATTTTCAAAAGAACAGTTTCATCTCAAAGGCTCCCTTGAGTCTTGCGCTACAAGGAAGGAAGAAGTTATCAAGGTTTCCTATCCTATAAATAGAAGACTGCAGCAAGAGGAAACAACAACTTTTTTGAGCAAAAGAAAAAGAACATATTCATAAAGGATCTCTTTGTTTACAAATCACTCAAGAACTATATATTTGTTTTGAGCAAGCTGCTCTTTTCCTGTATTAAATCTTTGAAGAAAATTAATACTTTTCAAATTCAAATACTCTTGTAAAAGAAATTGTAATTGTGTAGAAAGCACAAAGGTTGTAAAATTTCTTGTTCGTAACAGCAAGTGACTTGACCAAGTGAACGTTGAAAGAAATTGGTGTAAAGATCATAAAGATCTGAAAGAAATAAGGAGTTGAGATTAAGTCATAACTCAACTACCTAGTGGAAAATCTCACAAGTATTGTGGGGTCTGGACTAGCCCACGTTGAGTGAACCAGGATAACTTTTTTGTGTGATCTTTCTTCCTTATCTCTTTAATATTTATATTGTTCACACTCACTCACCATCACTATCTTAATTTTCAATTAAGATTTACTAACTTGTTTGTTTGAGAAATTTTAAATAGGTAAGTTTTATTACATCACAATTCAAACCCCTCTTTCTTGTGATATTATTTAACTTCAAAAGGGTGATTTTCCAAAGATAATTTCAATTTTGCGTTTTTTTTCCAAAGATGGTTAATCATGCTTTTTTTTTAGGGTACGGTTAATCATACCTACCAAGTCATTATGCATGTTTAAATTTAATTTTTGTTTAGTCCTAAGAGACTCAAATTACCAATTTTTAAAATTAGTCACAACTATATCACAATGGCTAAAATGTATTTATTTTGTAAAAAGGTGATTTTCCAAAGATAATTTCAATTTTGCGTTTTTTTTTTAAAGATGGTTAATCATACTTTTTTTTAGGGAACGTTTAATCATACCTTTTTTTTGAAGAAATCAAAATGAAATTATATATCACACCAAGCAGCAGTTCCCAAGCACAAGGTGTGCCTAGGATACCACTAAAAGTTACAAGAGTTCAGAATCACAACAAACAGAGATTACACAAGTTAGCCAATGCCCAGACAATCTAAAGGGCTTGACCACCACCGCTGCGTACCATAAACAAACAATCAAGTTACCTACACAAAATAATTAGTTATTTGATACTAACCACAATGTGTTGAAATAATGTTTTCGGTTTCCAAGGGCAGACCAAAACATAAGGTACCACGAAGACTAAATTTTTTGGTCTAAGAATTATATTATACTAGACTTACTAAAAAGTTATACTAGAAGTAGTCGTAACATCTCTTTAAAATATAAGTTACAAGACGACAATTTAACCATTGATCGCTCATAAGAGATTTTGAATGGATTAACTTAGTAATAGGAAACAACTTTGAATTGATGGTGAGAGAGATAACACATGGACAAAAGAGGTAATTAGTAGAAATAGAAGAGATGCTTGTGGGGAATAGGGTAAATGTACTACACCTATTCAAATTCAAAAGAAAATAAGTTTTTTTTTTATTAAAAAAAAAATGGCTTAAATGCACTTTTGGCCCCCTATATTTGTCACCGTAGCAATTTTGGCCCCCTAACAAAAACAATGCAATTTTGACCCCCTAATTTTCCCACCTATGCTGAGAAGTCGCCACACGTCCCAAATAGAGGGTCATAATTGCAACTTTTTTGTAAAGATAAGGGGCCAAAAGGGCAAAGGGGTATATTTCGCCTAACATGGCAAATTTAGGGGTCAAAATTGCATTTTTTTTGTCAGGGGGGCAAAACTGCTATGATGGCAAACATATGGGGCCAAAAGTGCATTTAAACAAATTCCCACTCCAAAACGACATTGAAGAGTCTCACTAGCTTCCATTAACCTGCAAATAGAGTGCTTTTGATGAGTAGACGTTGAACTTTTCACCAAACTATATACAATTAGATATAGGATGTAATAAATTCAGGGCCGTTCCTTGTCACGCGCGCAAGGAGCTCTACGGAGCCGAGCCTCTAATTTATGGGGTCTCAATTATTTATAGGGGTATGAGTGTAATTGTTGGGATGTAGGATAATATTTTCTTTTGTTACGTAGGTCTAAATCAAACACTTATTATTTGAGAAAAATAAAGAGTAAATTGACAAGTTAGACGAAACCCACACAGCTATCAACAACAAAAATTCAACAAAAACAAATTAAAATCAAAATAATGCTTATCGTTAATTTGCAATTATTTAAATTATCATTAATTATTTTTATTAGGGGCCATTTTTAATATTAGAGCTGAGCCTCCAATTTTATTGGAACGACCCTGATTAAATTGACAGGGCCGGCCCTAGGCATAGGTCCGGAGTGCGACGGCCTAGGGCCCATTCCCGTAGGGGGTGTATATTGCAAATCTAAGTAAAAAGGTGGGGTGCGTATAGAAATTCGTATCAGAAGGCCCAAGTCAGAATCCTTTTCTCAGCCCAGCATGTAAAAAACGGAAAAAACGTGAAAAGGCCCAAATAAAGAGAAAAAAATGAAATTGCTCTTTAGGCACCCCAATATACAAAAACAAAAACTCTTTTTGTGAAATTAGAAAGACAGATGAATAAAGAAACCTAAAAAAAACCAAAAACTTCCAAAATCAGCCATTCTATCTTCAGGTGAATTGTTTTAGGTTTATGTTTTTTTCTTTCTTTCTAATTTCAATTCTCTTTGATAATGATTGTTTCAATTCTCTAATTGCTTCAGAAGTTGAATTCTAAATTTCTAGTTGAATGATTTATTCTTTTTCCAATTAAATTCTTGATTTTTGCATATAATATGATGATTCAACTTCAAGTACTGTACATCGATATTCTTCAAGATTCCGTGAATATCAAATTATCAATTCGATTTTTTTATTTTTGTTTTTCCAATTCAAGTACACGTGAATATCATTATATCAATCCATTTTGATTTTTTGATTTTTTTTTTCAATTCAATTTTTGATTTTTGTTTAATTAAGTGTTGATATATATATTTTTGCTGCGCTGCTTTTATTTTCAGGTGTTAAAACTTCGGTCTACTTTTAAGGTGTTATTGTTCTCTACTTCACTGTTTTTATGGTTTTTTATCTGTTTGTTTGTATATTTCTATTGAGTATTTGATTTATTATGGGATGTTGCCTAAAAAACATTTATGAGGTAGTGAAAAGCGAGAAAAAAAATGAAATGAAGAGCTAATAAAATCTCAACAAGGAGCTCTTGATATTTTTTTTTTTGTCTAGTAGCCTAGTGACTGGAGCTCACACATTTAAATGTAGAGAAGTGGGGTGTCCGGGATTCGAACCCCGACCCCTGCATAAATTATGTAATGTCCCTGCCAATTGAGATAAGCTCACGTGGACGGAGCTCTTGATAAATTTATTTTCAAAAAGGTAGATACCCAAGAAAATGTTCCTAATGATGTGCCAAATTTAGAAAACAACAATGAAAATTTGGATCATGAAAATGAAAATTAGGAAATTAATGATAATTCAAATGTTCCTAATGGTGTGCCAAATGCATATAATATTGAAAATCTTGGTGATGATTGTGAACAAGAAATTCCTCATTTTGATATTTATGATACAAGAAATTGAGAGAGTCTTGATAACACCTCAAATGATATTCTAGTTGAAAAGGGGACTATTAGAGAAATGAATCTTAATTTTCCCAATGACAAATATTTTAGGCATTTCTCATATGCAAATTATTCAAGAAAATTAAGTAATTGTGAGATTAGTGATCGAAAATGGCTAGTTTATTGCAAACATGTTGAGAAAGTATATTGTTTTTGTTGTAAATTGTTTAAATCTTATATAATGTGAATTATTCATTTATCATAAGAATTTTTTTTATTATATAATACAGGACGTTACTTTTTAGGCCCCCCCTATATCTTCTTAGGCCCCTAAAATTACTAAAACATTTAGTATATAAATACAGAACTGTTCGGTAGGTACTTACCGAATGACCATTTTGCTCATTTATTTGCATATTTTTGTTTCAGTTTAATACTATAATAATCTAGCTCTCTTATCTCTTTCATTTCTTTTACCAGATTATTACTACCAACTAATACACATCATTTTCTTCTCCCCTCTTCTTTCCTCCAGACCGGACATTATTTGAAGTGTTGAATTTTACCAAATTAATCTTTTACCAGATTAATTCTAATTTTTTGAAGTGTTGTATTTGTATCTGGCTTTCTTTTGACGTGTAGTTTTCTCATGACATTATTTGCTACGTCTTGTAAAGGTGTATCACGTTGTTGTATTGTTTGAAGCAGTTGATGACAGTTCTTCTATATTACACAAACTAAAAAC
>Ga0228710_1008919_pt1 | contig 14173 bp, 5 predicted proteins | sample MedpolnodulmetaG_FD_177995 | JGI IMG/M metagenome (GOLD analysis project Ga0228710, IMG submission 177995) | Root nodule microbial communities from Medicago polymorpha collected in Santa Monica, California, United States - pink nodules | ecosystem: Host-associated > Plants > Roots > Nodule...
AAAATTTTAAGGTAAAATTAAAAAAAAAAAAAAAAAACTAGACTCTAACCCGTGTGATGCACGGGTTTTGTAGAATTTCCTATATAAATATCATATTGATTATGCATTCAATACTATGCTATAAAATGACTGCAAAAAACAACAAAAAAAATGCAAAAATTATACAAATTTAAGCTATTAACTTTATTTTCTTACCAAATAATATGACCATGTTGTATTCCTGAATTTCTTCTTTCTCAACTTTTATATTCGATTACATTCATCTTGAAAGAACAACTAAAATAAACAAATTGAAAATAGTAAACATGTTTGAAAAGTTAAAGGGAGAAAGCAAGGTAATTGTGTAATCCAGTGTAGTGATTTTTTCAAATAAAAAGTCAGAATAAATAACTTCAAGTAATATAATATATGAGAAACAAAGAGGCCAACAAAATTCCACTAAAAAAATGAAGTTTCTAATGATAAAGTTATCATCTGAATTAGTCAAATGATCAACAATTTTAAAAATGCAACTTTAATATTGTAACACGTAGTAAGCATACACCAAGAAATTGATCATAACCGCAAGGGTTGTTAAATCTATAAAAATGAAAAGGTAAATAATAATAATAATAATAATAATAATAATAATAATAATAAAAGAACGACCATTGATAAAGAAACCGTTAATAATAAAAAGAAATTGCTATTAGAAAAGGATCTGCTATGGTATTTGTGGCTTTAAAAAACTGTTTTAGTACGATATATCAATTTTGGAAGCAACAGTATTTTAATCAAAATGGAAGTGGCTTAGTGGTGAAATTAGTAAAGTGTAGTCATATGATATCCGTTTAAAATCCTTGAAAAATCTTTTTTTTTTCATAAAAATTAGTTAGACCCGCCAAAAAGGGCGGGATTAGGGTTAGGTCAAACTATCTAACATAGCTGAGTTTGCATGAAAATTAGGGTAGCCGAGTTTGCATGGAAATTATGGTATTCTGTTTGTAAATGTATTAAATAAGTTTACAACAACTTGTCAAAAAAAGAAGTCTACAGAAACAATAGATATATACAAACGATGACACAACAGTATAGGAATGAAAAACTCATCAGTGATGAGAAATATTAGGGATTGCTACATTTTAGAGGAAATTTGTTAGGTTAAATTGATGCGCTGCATTTTAGATGAAATTTGTTAAGTTAAATTGTTGCTAACCTAATACATCATTTTAAAATGAAATTATTAGGTTAAGTTGTTGCAAACCTAACAAAATTAGTAAACAAGGATAAACTACCTCCAAGATATTTTACCTTAAAAGAAGTATAATCCAACCTGTATTCGTACGTTTGTTGTTCTAAAGTTGAACCATTTGATGTAAGGAAAAAAAATAAGGACATGAAAAAATAAAGTTGTTATTTGGCCACAAAATATGACATATATGTCGGATATTGTATAAAATAAACTCTAATCACTGTCTTTTTCTCATTATCATTTGAGGAGAGAAAAAATGTTCATTAAAAATCCAATCCGTGTATTTATACGGTGTTTGATGTTAAGGTTTGTGTTCAAAATTCTTTTCCCAAAGAAAAATATCAGCAATCAATGTACTTATGATGTTTATTTACTAAAACAGATGTACATCGATCTATGTATGATGTAAAGGAGTGGAACCAAGTAGGTGTGTGGTCCAATTGAACCCGTATAATAATATACGGATGAGTTGGGACCTTGGAAAGGGATGCAAAAACAATTGTCTAGTATTATTGCAATTTTTTTATTTTTGATAAACTATTATTATTGTCTATGAAAGTTGGTTCAAATGGTACAAAACCATCAAAGAGACACATAGACATGAGTACCTCTTTAGGAATGATTCGTAAGTATTTTTATAACTGTTTTTTAAACTTTACATCATGCTTTAACTTTGATGAACCTTTGAATCCAATTTGTTGAAGTTGATTTTTAAGTTGTTTGTAGTTCGTTTCTAGTCCTATATTGCTTAGATTTTTGAGTTATTAAGTGTATAATTATGCTTGAGTAACCTCATTCTTTGAGCTCATTTTTGAGATGATCCCAAACTCATTTAACATGTGATCAGAACCAGGTTAAAGATTATAACGTGAGAATTGGACTCAGGTCCACACTAAACGTGAAGGTGGATATTGAAGTTGGTTTTGAAGTTCTTTGTAGTTCGTTTCTAGTCTCACATTGCTCAAATTTTCATGCTAGCCCATTTAACATGTAATCAGAATCAGATTAAAGATTACAATGTGAAAATTGAACCCAGACTCACACTAAACATGAAGGTGGATGTTAAAGTTAATTTTGAAGTTGTTTATACTTCGTTTATGAGTCCATTTAACACAATTCACCTAAACTTTAATCGCCTAAAGCACTATTACTGTTGGCATTCGAGAGAAGAGGGAATCCACGTGAATAACTGAGTTTTGAGTGATTGATCAATACTAATATATAAATAAGGAAAATATGCCAGCTTGTTTTCTAATTCTTATGTAGGTGTAGCGTGGTGATGTCGCCAATGTTTCTACCATGTTCCATTTTTTTCTTCCTCTCTAGTGTTTCTAGCTCTATTATCTATTTTTATCTTCTACTTGCTTTTAGAAGTGTACTACCTTATCCTTTACTATAAGTTAATTATTTTACTATATATATCATTTAACTTCAATAAAACATATAAATTTAATTTAAAATAGTTATTCATCTAAATATTAAAAGAGTTAATAATATTACACTCTTTTTTACCATGAAACAATGTTAACTTCTCTCAAATTATTAATATGGCCAACCAAATTCTACTAACCGAGCTGGATTGATACATAAAAATTCAAGAATAAAAAGAAGGTTTAGACCTACAACTATTAGCCTTAATTTGGACATAATCTACTTTTTAATGTGCTAATTATTATCATGTGTTTAAGCTTTAAATTGACTTTTGACACCAACGAACTATTATTGTTCTTTTTTCTAATATATTGGACCTAGTTTGGTTCCAATTACAACTGTTCATCACCTAAAAGTGGCAAATTTAAATAACTTTTTAGGCTATTCCAAACAAACTTGGTTAGTATTGAATATAATAATATTAATCTATAGTTAGATCATTTATCTTTTATATTGAGTTAATAGATTCCTTGAGGGGACAAATGTGCCTAACGTACATGTTCCAATTAAATATCCAAATTGAAAATTCATCTTAATCATTGGAATATGGATCTAACCCTTGGATCATTAATTGAGTGCCAGCATATATGTTTACTGTTTGGGGGTCCATATAATATTTTATCAAACGCAAAAAACAAAAACAATCATAGTTTTTTATCATATGACAAAGTAATAAACAACATCTGAAATTTCTAAGCAAAATATGAGATTTAGGATTTAAACTCAAACAAAGATGTTCATCTTAATATTACGACAGATCTTAGGACAAACAATCCTAAATTTTACATTAATAAGAAAATTGAATTCATCATCACGATTTAAACACAAAAGGTAATATACTTTTTTTTACTATAAGATATATAAGAAATAAATATAAACTTGAATTTTTCAGTTGGTCGCAACTCTCTCGATTATTTTCTTTTCTTTTATTCTTAAATTTCTTATTCTATAAGCCTAAGCATATTAGAATTTAACAAGTCCAACCCCAAACACAAAAATAAAAAGATCAAACATGAAAGCAAGATAATATTTCTATCCACAAAATTAATACTCACATATATATATTTCAAAAGAAAGAAAAAAGAGAAAATGGATCATTTAGCTATATATTTTAATAATTAAAGTATTGAACCACTTTTGGCTCCCATTCCCTTCCATATACCAGATTCCTGCACCGGCAAATTTTTGAAACACAAAACTAACACAAATCTTCTATGATACTTTCAAGATGAGGTTGCCAGCTACGGCTATGCCGGCGATCTCGCCTCGAGCTTTTCATCTCCTTAGACTCACAATGTTTTTGTGACGATGATTTATTATCATCGTCACATTTCTTACACTTCTCTTCAGAGGAGAAATACACTTTCTTACTTTCAAGATCTTTTTCCGCGACGCTTCTCCTGACCCTCCTTTTTTTCTCCGGTAACGACGTGGATGGGATCAAGAAGTATATGCTTCCTCTCTTGAGCTCAGTCTCTGGTGAAAGGATGAGAATCCTGCGAACGACTCCTTCAGAGCTTGGTTTGCTTAGAACATGATTTGGATTGGCTTTAAGAACTTCCCCAGCTGAAATTGGACGTGTAATCTCTTCTACATAGCCATTTAAATGAACTATACGGATCAAGTCTAGTGCTCCACATGGAAGAACACAAGCCAAACAACACCTTAAGCTATTCCCCATTATTGTGTTTGAAGTTTCACAATACAAACCACCCTTTGATTTAAGCTATGAATTTTGATGTGTTATATATTTATAAAATGGGGAATGAGTTGGAAGATGAGTTGTGTTTGTTTTTATATATGCTAGAGAAGTACCGTATGTACACACATAAGAATAATAATAATGCCAATGAGGATTTAATTTAAGGGAAATGTTAATAAGACCATTTACAATGGTGCTTCGTCTATTTAACACCATATTAAATATGCGTCTTCATTGTGGGTATAATATATGAGGTATAATATATAAATGACTATGGAAGCACCCTCTCTCTCTTCATTTTTCATAGGTCTCATTTAATAAATTTTAATAAAATAAATAAATTTTGTTGAAATGTAATGATATAAAATCCTTTTTAGGACCTCTTTAATAATTTCTTTTGAGGTGTTGGATTGGAGAAAATGAGTATTTATTAAGTATTACCATATGAAATTAATTTAAGCATCCAGTTTAAGGTGCTCTGTTGTGGATGGTTTAAATGTCTCTGAAACACTTTTTATGATCTTTAAATGCTAACTTTTTGTAAAAATATGTGTAATCAATGTATTGAAAATCGAAATATTTGATTCTTTTATAAAATAATTTCGTCTTTTAAGAGTGTTCTGGGGCATTCGTTAACAAGACCTATGATTTGATAATAATTGTGATAGAGTTTAATTGACGAAACTACCCATCACAAAGAGTGGTTTTCAATTTTTTGTCTTGGCTTCTCATAGTCACATTCACATGTTATGGTGGTGGGGTTGCTTCATTCTGTCATTCATCACACGCCGCCATGTGTTTCTTAGATAAATTAAATGTATATATATCTATCTATATCTATGTGTACTTATTGCCAATGAACATTGCCAAGTTTGTTAAGTATCTTTCTTTAACTTTTCTTATGGATTCACTTTTCTATGGGGAATAGTTTTGTTATGGAAAATTGAAATACGCATGTATTCAATGTGCTTTTTACCCTAACTTGTCACTAGTCAAAGCGTTATCCACAATGGCAACTTAAGAAACAAAATAGGAATGTATCTGTGTTGCATTTCTTTTATTTTTGCACATTAAGAGAAAAAACAAAGTTATATTTGTTTTGTCTATGATTAACTTAGTGGTGAGTTTGTAACCAAAAAAAAAAAAAACTTGGTAGTACGAGTTTGATCTTATAATTAATTTACAAGGATTGAGTTCAAATTCCTTCGGAAATATAGTTGTAAAATTATTATCATTGTCAATTTAATTGTCAATAGTGTCTCGGTTCTCATTTTTTCTTTCTTTCTAATTTACATATTATGAGACAATTCTTTCTTCATGCACGGATTCACATACAAGTATGTATAAAAGCCTAATGCACACAATTTAAATATATTTTTTTACTAAACAAAATGAGATGTTGTATAATGTATACGTTGCTCACCGGTTATAACATATAGTAAAAACAATAAATACGAATTGCAACACTTAAGTTTGGTTCTTGTGTAAACCATGTATCCCTTACATGTAAGTAAGATGTGTGACTAAACCGTAAAAATCTTTAATAAATATCTTCTAATTCTTGATAATTACGGGAGAGACTATATATTGATTTTATATTTATCTATATACTAGCTAGGGTCTTCATATTATGAAGACATGCCTGGAATGAAACACTCCATCTCCATGTATATATTAAGCGTCTCATCGTCGAGACACTTTTTAAGAAGATAATTATGTATAGAAATTTTGATGAAAAATAATATTTTAAGACTAAAATAGTTTTGTACTTCAATTATTAATTAATTATCCATCGTATACTTTAACTATTTTATTAAATAAGAGTAAATTGTTAAAAAATAATAAATGTTGTATTTCTATTATAGAATGAAATGACAAAGGATTTAAGATACTCTTTTTTCTTTTCAAATGAGATATTAGACGAAGATAGTTCAATATTTTTTTTTATAACCAAAAGCAGTTGCACAGCAGAGAACTGCAACCAAGATAACATTAAATAAAAGGATGCATACACAAAAAGGAGGGAGAACTAGGCCAAAATCCTCAAAATGAAACAAATCTATAATTACGCATACCTAACTTGTTTTAAACCAAAAAACTAGTAATGAAGGATGAAGCTGATTCCCAAGAAAACAATCCTTGTGCAGTCAAGCCAAAGTTTGCAAAGGAATCAACACATTGGTTCCCTTCTCTAAATATACGTGAAACAACAAAATTCATTGCAGACAAAAGTTTTGTGCAGTTGATCCATCTGTTTCTTAATTGCCAAGGCACAATGTCACCATTTGAGAAAGCCATTACCACTAATTTTGAGTCTGATTCTAGCCAAAGATTTGTCCAGTTCTTGTGAAAGGCTATGTCTATGGTCCTCATGGCACCAAGGAGCTAAGCATGAAGATAGTTCAATAAAATTACCACTTGTAGGTGAAAAAAACTAAGTTGATACCTACTTTTTTAATTAATTACACTTCAATGTTGTCCATCAATAAGACTCCAAATTCATTAAGACTCCAAAACAATTAATTCTTAAAAATATCAGTTCATCATCCACAACTTTTCGGTTTGGTTTATATAGATCAATAATCAATGAATAATGACAAGAGCATATTGAAAAATAATAATCGAATCATATTAATATGGGAGGGGCCTCACAATAAGTTTGGTATAATGTCAATCTCATGGTATCCAAAGTTAGTAAACATTAACTATATGGGCTCCGTCTCAGTCCTGAAATGGTTAAATGGACCCTTCCATTATAGTATTAGAAAATTGCTCTTCGCCTTTTGGTTTTTGATCATTCTCTAAATTCAGCTTGAGTTAACACTTGATATTTTTCAACGTGAGTTAACTTACACCGACACTTTTAAGACCGATTCAATAACTTTTTAAGTCGGTTTAACCGATTCAAAAACTTCAATAACTTACACTGCACTTTCACATTCACTTACACTGAAAAATACTTAACGTTAGTTAACTCATGCTGAATTAAAGGAATGAATAATTTTAAAAGGGAGAAGAGCAATTTTGATAGTATTATATGGTTATAATTCTATTGGATTCACACCATGATTTCTGTTGTCGATGGTGCATTACCTACAGTCTTGTAACCGATTGGATGAAAAGAATATTGAATCTTGCCAAAAAAAAAAGTTGTAGTTTTCTATTCAGTTTTCTGGTAAATATGATTTTGCTACATTTGTGTTGGCATCTCACATGTCTATATAATATCTACATCTACCACAAATATTTACCAAAAGAATTTTGCTTAAAGCTTTTGACAAAATATGTTTTTTTTATAAGAGTATTATAATATTTACTTTCAAGAACTTCACCACAGGAAAAATACATCAATGTATAAATCAAGCATCATTCAAGAGCTTATTACCATTAAAAAAAAAAAAAAATCCTTTAAGATCATATCCTGAATTCAAAACATATAAAGGAAGTAAAATGTTATTTTTGCTTAAGCAACACAAAGGATACTTTAATATGTTAATGTCATTTTGTTTTCCCTCCAAATTAGGCCAAAAACAGGTATTTCAACTAGCTCTAATTGGCAGAAATTCAAATGAGTTTCAATAAGTGTTCAGAAGAATGTATTACAAAAATAGAGTGTATTACTAGCACTTCACCTTTTCCCTCCAAAAACATAATTAATGATTTATTTATTAACTAAAACAAATCTCAAATATAATTAATTACTTTATTCATTCAATTTTGCTTCTTTTCAGTTTTTTTTCTTCCTATCATGTGATATTGCTCAACGACGCTGTGTTGAATTGAGAAAACAATGAAGAAAACAAACAAAATCAATCAAACATCTTTTTTTTTGGTCAAGTAGCGTAACTGTTGGAATTCACCTTATAAAGTGAATAAGTGAGGTATTTGGTGTTTGAACTTTGATCCATGCATATAATAATGTATTCTCCCTGTCAAATGAGCTATGCTCACAGGGCCATATAACTAGATAAAATAAAAACGGGGTTGGATTATAATGGGTGGATTAAAAAATTCATTAATACATTAACAATGGTAATTATTTCCAAAAGGTAATTTTCTAAGAGTCAAACTTTGGTCACAAACTGAGTTAAATTTGAAGAAGCATTTAGAGTTTGAGGTTTCTTTTGAAGGAGGACGGTGAATGTATAATAGGGACTAGGGGGACTATGTACTCATTCCTTCTTTAACTAAAATCAATTCTATCAAACGAATTTTGCCAACATCAATTTTCACTATCGTAAAACTCAACACACACTATATCCATTTGTATTGAGAATTGGCTTAAGGTGTATCTTGTGATACCATGCCTTTACATGGGGTGAGGTAGTCGAGTAACTAAGGGTGTTCGGCGTCCGATCTTACGTGTTCTAATCGCAAGAATTGAGATGTGTACTTTGACGACACTTAAGCCCTTTAGTTCTAAAGTCGTTTATGAAAGTGACACATTTTTCTTCTGTTTTGGACTGCATGATATGGAAGGTGAACAAGTGTGGAGTTTATTTTCTTAAGATTGCACATCATTTCCTGGTGAATTCTATTCTTGATACAATGATACACCTCATCTTATAGTTGTTAGAGATGGAGTAATTTGTGTACATCAGAGGTGTACACATCATCAGAAGTGTACACATCATTCATTTATAATTTTTTAATAGTAGTATTTAATAAGCATTAAAACCCTTCAACCAAGGATCTCACACAAATTTTTTAAACGGACTCACTAAGCATTTTTTAATAACTATTTCATTACATTCCACTTTTTTAATACCAAAGATATGTGGGATCTGTAGATATAGTGAGATCTTAGTTGAAGCGTTCAACCCATTAGATACTAAAAAGTTACCCCCTCCTCGATGGTGGTAAGTCTTACGAGGATAGAAACTATCATTGGAGATGTTCTAAGACGTCTACTTACAAATGGAGTAGACTATCTCATAGTCGTGTTTCAAAAATACTCTTCTCACTTTTATATTTATGATACAAATTTTTTGGAGAATCTTGATAGCAAATCAAAGGATATTATAGTTAAATGGAGCCTACTAGGGAAATGAATTTTAATTTTATATGATTCACAAAAGGATGCTAATGAGTTGAAATAATTTTATAGGATATTCTAGTCATTAGATGATAATGAGTTGAAAGAATGTTGTGTTAAAATAAATAAAAAATGATGAGACTTTATTGATCCAAATGTGCAAAATAGACGTGTGCTTGGTACAAAGCTAATTTAGTTGTGCACATCAAACAAAGTCTAGCCTTCCTCTCCAACAAGCCGGCCCTAGTTTTCTCTCTCTAGGTTTTCTCTTCTAAAATTCCATTGAGGGGTGGTTTGGGTCAATTCTTGACCTGAAATCACCCCTCTCCATTTTTCTCTCTATATTTCAATCTAAGTAAGTGATTTTCACATAGGTCTAGGTTTTTTCTTTGTGATTTCATCATCTAAGTGTGGTGGTTTGTTGTTTGTCGTCTTGTGCGGCGTTATTTGATTCCCATCTTCTTGCGGTGTTCATTTGATTCATATTGAAGATCGATTATTCAATCAAAGATTGGGCGTCAACGTTGCAGATCCGGAGGCCATGGATACTCCGCTCACTTTAATTTTATCATATATTTTTGTAGGCATTATGCCGTTGTATGCTATTAACTTGGATGTTGTGAGTTTGTTCGCAGATTCATCCTGTACGTTTTTAGCGGTGCTGAATGATGTAATCTCTCGATTTGAATGAATGAGTATCATTTTGTTTTTGTCAAAAAAAAAAAATCAAACAAAGTCTAGTTCTTGAAGGAATAATATTACCCTCTTTTCCTTAGTGAGAATATAGAAAAGTTTGTTAAACGGTTTAGAGTTGTTTGCACCTATAAAGCCATGTACATTCTCACATGAGAAACTATCAACGAAATTAAATCTATTTCCTCTATCGTAATTCTTACGAGGTTTTCCTCTACCTCCTAAGATAATTTGAAGTGCTCACAAAATGAGCATGTTCCTATCAGATAGTTTCAAGTGCAATATTAATGTTTTCTTCTCCTTTTAACTTGAATCAAGTTAGAAAAGGATATGTGCCTAAAGGATAATCATGTTTTTTTTGTTTTTTTTTTAAGCTAAGTTGTTTTTTCTTTTTTGAGGTAAGTCAAAACAAAGTTGTTCTCTCTCTGTTTTGCTCACTCAATAAACGTGGGACATTGAGGTTTCTTTGAACTATAAATTGGGTTAGTAAATTGCAGCATGCTATTTTGGATTTTTAATTGATTTTTTTTGGGTTTGCTAGCATCGACTTGGCCTAAGTTTTATTTTTTATTTTTGGAAATGGGAGCAATCTTTCAATTAATCTCCAAAATTTGATAATTTTCATCATTGAATTTTTTCTTGTTCCAAAATTTCCGCTTGTTGAAAAATTAGGAAATTAGGAAATTTGAATTTTTGAAAGGGAAAAATTCTTAGAAAAACAGGAGCTAGTACCCACTGTTGTTCTCAATTTTTTGCTTAAATAAGACTAGGATGTTTTTGGAAATTCAATAAATTTGTTGGGGGTGTGGGGTGAGATGTAAATCTTCCTATTCTTTGGGCTCGTGTATAGTTTAGTTTTGACTGTTTGCCAAACGGCTAGGCAAGAAAGTGAAAGTTGTTCTATGCACCCCTTGAATTGCTCACATACCCTCCAAAAATCCGAAATTTTTTGTAGGCTAGAGTTTTCGGAAAATGTGTGTGTAGTTTGAAAATTTTGTAGTTGTTGATCAAGTAAGATTTGAATGTGAATGTGAATGTAAATGTAGTTTAGATTTTCTGTTGGTTGTTCTAGATGTGGCTAACGATGTAGGTAAAACGAGACTCGGTAAGGAGACATTGCTCGGTTTCATACACAAATATTGTGCCTTAAATAATCCTCCAATGTGTGGTCGTAGGAGATTTTGGGACTTAGGTGAAGCCTATAGTTCACAAGCTTCATGCATGGGGCAATGGAGCCTTTTGAAGACACATGTACCAAGATACTCGACCACAACTATACTGAGGACAAACCACACGCAACACGATTCGTTCTTGGAAAGGGCCACATTGAACCAGATCATCTGTACATGAATTTTTTGGATTAAATACAGGTGGATGATGTTGTTTAAAAAATATGATATTGTAATGAACAATTTTTTAGGTGTTTATTAATAGAAGAAAAATTATATTAAGAGACTAAAACTATAACTAAGCTATTCTAAAACTAATTTCTTCATTCATTTTTTGATGATTATTACATTCACCAATCCTCTATTTATATATGCAAGATGAATCTTTCTATATATCTATTTAGATCCTTCCCTTGAAAAAAAAAATCTATTTCCATCCTTCTAATAAGAGTGTGAACGTGATAATAGAAGAAGCTTCTTGAATGACTTGTGGAATTTGGGCTTAATATTTGACATATTTAGGTCATATATAACAAGAATTCTGCTCTTCTACCAGCACATTTTGCTTGTGCCCAGTTGCCTTGTCGAAAATACCCCTGTGTTAGTTAAGTGATACAAGTGTTAAATGCTGCGCTACTTAACTAACGCTGTGTGTCTTAACTAACGTTGCGTTAGTTAACTCACGCTACGTGCTGTTTTAAATAAGGCAGAACACCTTATTTCCTCATTTCTCATCTAAAATCTCAAAAAATCTCAAAAATGTCTCTCAATCACCCAAATTCAAAGTTCCTTCAAGTTCAAATCAAACAATACTCCAATAACAAGTAAGTTTTCATAATCAAACACCATTAAACTCTTATGTTTATATGTTAGATTTTGTCTCTTAAATTAGAATTTTTTTAGATTTAGGGTTTATTTAAAATTTGATTTTGCTTGCAAAAAATGATACAATGTTACATGTAAATGACTTTTGTTGCTTAGTTGTGTTTAAATGTTTGCATGTTAATGTTGTAGTTATGAGTTTTAGGGTTCATGTATAATTTGCACTCCAAGTGTTTGATGAAATGTTTGAAAGAATTTTTCATTGATTATTTTTAATTTCTTATTGTGTAGATTTGAAACAATGGCTGGGTGGATCGACAACATGCACAATTCAACGGCGGAGAACCTCCGAGGTTGAAGGTTCGATGTCTTGGTGTAACGTTAAAAGGTCTCAAGGATGAACTGAATGAATTCAATCAAGGAGTCAACCCCGAAGACACAAGGCGGGTGAAATACGTTCGGTATAAACGTCCAACGCTCGACGAGGGGAGAATATCATCCAGTTGGGTGGAATTAACGAACGACGAAAACGTGACGAGCATGTTTTGGGAGCACAACATGTTCCAGTAGATCGATATGCGTGTAACATTGCTGAGATCAACTGAAGATATTATCAACAGTTTGATTCCGCTAGAAGATCGTGATTAGGCAGAGATCGTGATTAGGTAGGGAATGCAACTTCCAACTACAACAATTGTCTTACCCTGAAATGGAAATTCAAACTCGTTAAACGCTAGTTTCCAAGCTGTCACCCGACAGTTCTATTGTTCCATTCAAAAGATTAAGTTCATGTTAGGCTGGTTTAGATGAGGGTATTGAAGTGTCAAGGAATGCACCTCATTCTTTTGACACTTGAATACCATCATTTAAACCAAGCCTAACAAGAATTTAATCTTTTGAATGGAATAATAAAACTTCTGGGTGAATGCTTGAGTCCTAGTGTTTATCTAGTTTGAATCTACCATTTCAGAGATAAGACAATTATTGTAGTTTGAAGGTGCAACCCGAATGTAATGTAATGTAATGATAGGACATTTTTAGGAACATGTATTATTGAGAATCAGCTATTTAAGTTATGATATCGAATTCCTTCATATAAGATGAGTGTCACGGAATGCACCTTAGTATTTATGTGATGACTCGTCTTATATGAAGGAATTTGATGTGATAACATATATAGTTGATATACATGTTGTTTCTGTAATGTAATGTAACTTTTATTCGAATTTATTCAATACGCAACTTTTTTCGAATTCACACTGAGTTTAATTAGGTCTTTTTTTGATTTTTTTTAATACGTAACTTTATTCAAATTTATTCAATACGCAATTTTTATTCGAATTCACGTCGAATTTATTCTAATTCATTTATTTACTTTATTCGAATTTATTAATTCAATACGCAATCATAAAATAAATGCAAAAATTAACAAAAATAAAGAAACAAAAATAATAAATATAAAATATCATTTTATTAATATAATTCTTATTACATTTACAATGTGGTAAAACTAAATCTGCGAAAAAATAAAGACCACCAGAAAACCTAGCTTCCGGTGGTAAAACTAAAGAAATCCACAAGAAAACCAGCTTTCCTGTGGTAAAACTAAAAGAAATCCACAAGAAAACGACCCTTCATCGAGTAAAAGTAAATCTGCACATTTTTAGTTTTACCCAATCTGGTTCTTTTTTCCCCAAGAAAGCTGCTCAATACTCATCATTTTATCCTCAGAATTGGCCTCTTTCTCTCACTACAAGAAACTTGCCATTTAGCAACGGCAGAAACCGTTGGTAAAGGTCTCAAAAGCCGTTGGTATAGGTCATAAAACCTATACCAACGCCCGCCATCTACCGTCTAGGATACTATGCTTATACCAACGGCAAGAATGCCATCCCAATAGCTTATACCAACGGAAAATTAGCTTGATGCTATAGATTTCGGAGCTATAGCAACGGCATTTTATTCCTATTAAATAGCTTTAGTCAACCTCCATATCCGTTGGTATAGGACCAAACTGTCTGTTGCTATTGGTTCTCTTTTTTTTTTTTAATAAAATTCCCCCTAATATAAATATTTTTTAATAATATTAA
>Ga0228710_1008920_pt1 | contig 14173 bp, 9 predicted proteins | sample MedpolnodulmetaG_FD_177995 | JGI IMG/M metagenome (GOLD analysis project Ga0228710, IMG submission 177995) | Root nodule microbial communities from Medicago polymorpha collected in Santa Monica, California, United States - pink nodules | ecosystem: Host-associated > Plants > Roots > Nodule...
ACACAAGAGACGTGACATCTGCGTTATAGACGACAACTGTATTGTTGAAAAAAAAAAGAAAAAAAAAATGTGGAAACTTGGTGTGATCCACATCCAATAAAGTTTTTCAGATTTATAATAAATTGAGAATCTCATTTTAAAAAATGACAAAGTAGTCGTTGTTTTTAATTATTACTTCATTTTTTATTTGAAAGATAAATTTGCTATATCGTGTCAATGTTTTTTCTTTCCCAATTAATTTATATATTTCTTCAAGCATGCCTTCAATACTCTGTTGTCCTTTGAAATAAGTTGATTAAGTAGGTAATAAACACACTTAACCTTGAACACGGTTAGAACAGACGACTTCGAACATTCCCTTATGTAATTATCTCCAACAAGACAATACTTTGTTCTATAGCTCCGCAAGTTCTCCACCTGCATCTACTACTTCCTCACTTCCCTCTTCTGCTCCTAACTCTCATATTACAATTTATGTTTCAACATGCATCCTCTCTCTAACTCAAATAGAACCAATCTCATACCTCACCTCTTCACATTGTTACTTCAATGATGGCTAAATTTGACAAGTTCACTAAACTGTTTTCAAGTAATAAAGTAGTAAGTAAAATCGTCTCTACAAAGATTTTCATTTCAACTTGACAACTAGCGTTACTTATTTAACCAGATAATAAAATACAAATTAACTAAATAAAAACAGTAATTTGGGGGGCAGTTTGCAAGTTTGATTTGATTGCATGAAACAGTGGTGCTTGGTAACCTGGTTTGATTGCAAAATTTTAGCGGCGGTTAGGATTCTTCGAACCCCCTCTATTTTCATGTTGGATTAAAGACAATTAAATATCCAATTATGAGATAAGGGTTATATTCAAGTGATGAGTTTGTGGGATTGTTACGTCCCTTCAGCTGTTGAGTTTCACCTGCTGATCACACTAAGATTATACGCACACTAACGAGTGTAGGGTTGTCAATCCTATAGTGTCCAATAGACCAACATATGTAGTAGTATAGTGAGACATTCCTCTCTCATAGGTAATTGAAATATAAAAGAGTTGGGACTCCTAAATTGTCGTCTAAAGGCTTAAACTTGGTCTACGAATCTTAGAAGTCCATCACATACCAATTCTTACCTTAGTAGTTCTACATACGGGCAACCCTGTCTCGTCTACCTTACCAAGGGAAAAGAATAAAAAAAATTATGCAACGTTCGACAAAATATGACTAGAAGTATCTTCTAAAGCCATTTGTTTATAGGTTCGATTGATGTTATTGTGTCATACTCCATAGGACCATAAAAAACATTCATGCATTTGCATAAAAAGATTAAGTAGATCTCATAAAGTAATTGAATAAGATACTTGAATTAGAAAGATATGACAAATAAATAGAGGTTCATCTTAGAATCCTACCCAATTAGGATTTAGTTACTCATGATAACTAAAGACAAATTACAAAAAAAAAATAAAACATACTACAGAGAAAAGAAGGTTGAGGAGCGACTTCTCTCTCGATGCTCTCATCGATTGCCTTTCTCTTGAATTGCTTTGTTTTGAATGAATAATTTTAAATGAGGGGAGTTGTATTTATAAGCTAAATTCTCATTGGGTTCGGGTTGAAAAACTGAAATTTTCCTCAAACTCGTAGTTGAAAACAACAAAAAGTTGTTTTCCTCCCGGGTGCGCAAGCGCACCGCACGTGGTGCATGAAACAATGCAATTTGTGCACTATTTTGTACACACGGGGCACACATGATGATGTCCCGGGCGCATGACACCTTTTCTCAACACGCTTTTGCCTTTTTTTTCTTTCTACCTTTTTGAATATTTTCTTCCTTGTATATAATAGTGGGGAATATGAGTTTCGAACTCCGACTCTTGTATATAATTGTCTTCACAGCTAACAATTGAGTCGTATTTACAAGACTATTTATTAGTCATTATTTTATCGAAATAAATATTTAGTGTAACCATACAAGCTTTTTCATGTCATCAGTGAATAACCTGCATTAGCAAAAATAACCTGTTCACGGAAAAGGTGAAATTAGAAGGAAAAAAAAAAATTTAAAATAAATTGATCAAATTTCAGGTTTTAAAAAATAGGCCACTTGACTACTTATCAAAAAATGTGAATTTCTAACCACCACACTACTTGATTAAAATAAAAAATTCCTAATAAATTTTACTCTTTGTTTCTAAATACATGTCACATTTTTATTACCTGAAACACATAACTTATTTTGACAATTTTTAAAAGAAATAACCCTCGACACTTATTTTAAAACGTAGAGTGTAATATATTTCTTTTTTTGGTGGTGTCCGGAGTTCCAGCCCTAGATTTTATATATATGATGCATTGTCCTTACTAACTGAGGTAAGCTCACATGACCTTCTAACTAATATATAAATATAAATGTTAGCATATAAGATTTTGTTTTATCTATGTCAATGAATCTTTTTAAAATATTAAATTTTTATAATTTTTTACTATAGATAGTTAAGGATAGAGTCTTGTTAACTAGTGTTCCCGGAACACTCTTTAAACATGTTAAATTAAGTAATTATTCTTTTTAAAGGTCAAAGTTTTCAATTTCCAATAAACTAATTACACAAGCTTTCATAAAAAGTTATTATTTAAAGTCCTTAACCAGTGCTCTGGATCATATTATTTATTGACATTTGTGAAGTAGTTAATAACAACATGTACTTAGAAATGAATGAAGTACTTAAAAGGCAAAGTTGAAATAAAATAATAAATATCTTATTAAGAAAAAAAACTTTATTTAATATAAAATGATTTCTTTTTGTAAAAATGTCCCTTAATATAGAAAGAAAGGCACTCCCTAGGTTCCCGTGACGAGGGTCGTGTGAGCTGAATGCATGATCTCATTTATCGGAAAAAAGGTAAATCCCTTTCCAGAGTGAGTCCAGTTGCAATGTCAAGCTTCCCGCTTCAATATTTCTTCTTTTGACTTCACTCATTTTCTTCACAAATGCAACCCATTTCCTTTCAATTTTAAATCTCCATTCCGAAAATGCAAACCATTTCGTTTCCTCTCCTCACTAACGCACTCTCATTTCCAAATCCACTCACTTCCTTTCCTCCATTTTCCATCCACTTCCCTACCGCTCTACCAAACAACCGTTTACGAGTTTCCGCCTCAATCAACGAATCATCTCCTTCCACGTCATCAACCATCACCGTCGAAAATTTCACCTCCGACAACTCCACCGCCTTCCTCATCCGCGCTCGCAACAAGATCGGTCTTCTCCAAATCATCACCAGAGTTTTCAAAATCCTCGGTCTCACCATTGACAAAGCCACAGTCGAATTCGAAGGCGATTACTTCACCAAAAAATTCTTCGTTACTGATTCCCATGGGAACAAGATCGAGGATGATGAGAATTTGGAGAGGATCAAACGAGCTTTAACTGAGGCAATCGGTGGCAATGGTGGCGGCGCCGGCGATGGGAAGGTTTCCGTGTCAACGGCGAACCGTGGGATTGTGGTTAGGAGAGCTGGATTGGTGGAAGGGTTTGGGGAACGTAAGGCGAAAGCTGAGAGAATGTTTAGTTTAATGGATGGGTTTTTGAAAAACGATCCGTTCAGTCTTCAGAAAGATCTTCTTCATCATGTTGAGTATACTGTGGCGAGATCACGGTTTAGTTTTGATGATTACGAAGCTTATCAGGTATTGTTTTTTTATCAGCTTATAGCTTATACTAAAATAGACATGTTTTGGTGGTAATTTTTTGTCATCAGCTTATAGCTTTTTTACTAGCTTATACTTCTGTTATCTTAATTGAAAAAATTAAATATTATTTAAACATATCTTATTTATGTCATTTCATTCTTATTAGCTATTTCAACTGCTAATTTTATTGAACACTATAATTTCAATCGGTTAGCTTATCCGCTATACGAAGTTGTTACAAGCTAGCTTAGCGTATCAACTATCAACTATTTTTATTTTTTCTACAAAATGGAACTTTAAACTTAGCTCTTTTGGTTTGATTAGTATGCTTCTTTTGCGGTGGCGCATATTGGCATGTACCTGGTGATGCAAGTGTGGATTAGTGTGGGGTTTAATGTTTGTTGGATTGATAATGGATGCATTATGTTAATTAGTGAATTCAACATAATTTTTGTTTTTGGTCAATAATTTCGATATCATTAGAAAGGTTATAATGGTACTATACAATTTGAAACACACATTTTTAGGATTTTTAGGGAAGTTTTTTTGCATATACATTGTGCACCAAAGTTGAATGAACTAGGCCAATACATTATTGAAATATCATTAGTTTTTTTAGGATGAAATGTCATTAGATAATCATGTTACTTAGTAATCAATAAATGATACATCTCATAGACTTGTTGGTAAAACTCGGTATCTTCCGTGTGCAATTGTGGGTGACTAATCCCTCAAGCCTTGTTGGACCCAAATGGGCAACACACTCTCCCTAAGAGTTTTAACGTTGTTGCATGACCAAGCTTGGATATATCTCAATAGTCCAGCACTTCCTTTTAAGTGTCATTTTAGAAAGAAAAATTTGTTCTATTTAGATGTCATTTTAGCTTTATAGTTTATGGTTTTTCACTTGCATAAAAGTCCATATAAGTTAGCTTTTAATAGGTTTGTATGGAGAGAGCTTTTGAAAAAATTGACACAAATTGGCTTAAAATTAATCACTATTTTGTCTACTAAACCTTTACTTTTCACCTAATTAATTACTCTCTCTGTTCTTTTTTAAGTGTCATTTTAGAATGGTACACTCAAATTAAGGAAGTGGATTTTTGGAGTTTTTTCCCCCTATTATACCCTCATTTTAATCCACCAATAAATTCATATTTTTTTGCATACACCCTCTCTTTCCAATAAATTTGATGTGCAGTCTTTGTTAGGCATATACTATAAAATAGCAAGTAGTTGGTTAGTTAGAAGTTAGTTAAGAGCTCACTTGCTGCACAAGTAAGCTAGTTTAGCAGCTTCTATTCAAGCGTTTGGGTATATATATGCCTTGTATCATTGTTGCTAAGAAAATCATTATGAAACTAGTGAATTGAATTTGTAGTGTTTGGTAAAATTAGCGGTTGAATTAGTTGATCAATATTTTTTTGGTTACAAGTTGATGAATATGAAATGACATAAAATAATACTTTTAATTAATTAATATTTAATTTTTTTCAATAAGATATCAAGGGTAAAATTGAGAAAAAAATGACAAAAGCTATTTGAAGTAGTTTTAAAAAAACGCTATAAGCTAGTAAAATAAAACTATGAGCTCGTGATTTTTTTTTATTACCAAACAAGTCTATTTTGGTAGCTATAAGATAATTTTTTTTTTTGCCAGACAAAGCCAATATAATAAAGAGATAAAATAAAAGCGTAGTAGGAAGTTAAATAATAATTTTAGTATAAACAAAGTTTTTAATTGTTTTTATAAATCTGCCTGTCATAACAAATCCAGCACATCGGCGGATTTGTTTGATTGATTTCAAGTTTATTGAAGGGAAGTTTGTGATGTCTGCAAATTCATTAAAATCCTCCCTGGCAATTTTAATGGAAAACTACTAGAAGTTGACCCATTAACTTCAAATTTGCTTTCATTAAAGAAAATTAAAATCCTCCCTGGCATTCCGACCCCACTTAGTGGATAAGGCTTGGCTGTTGTTGTAAAGAGAATGTACAGTGGACGAGTAGGCGGCAAAGTAATGTTTTCTTGAGATTGCAATCTTGTAGGCTATCAAGGGTGTCAAATAACATATTAAGGTGTTTTGGTCTGCTGTTAGTCATATTTTTAATTGGTTAACATCCGAAAATTGATTGTGTAATTGTATTTATAGGCTTTGGCACATAGTGTGCGAGATCGGTTGATTGAACGCTGGCATGATACTCACATTTACTTCAAGAAGACAAAATCCAAGCGCCTGTACTTCCTCTCACTTGAGTTTCTCATGGGTACATAAAATGATGCCCTAAACATGATTGGCGTGTTATAATAATCTCTAATCGATTACAATGTAGCAACTCTACTTGCCCAATTATGTTGTACTGAACGTTTTTTTAATTATACATATTATGTTGTGGTATGATAAAAGTATCTGTAGTGTAGGCAACATACTCATTAAAAATATGATAAACATATATGTACATTTTAGGACCCTAGTGATTTGAATAGTGTTAAAAGTCCCACCTTGTACCCCTCGGATTAGTCGATCTTTGGGCTGGATACCGAGTTTAAAAAAAAAAAGTGGTGGGTAGTCCCTGCCTTACAAGCGGGTTTTGTAAGGGTTGAGTTAGGGCCAACCCAAATCATTGGTTAAGAGCCTATCCAAGATCCCCGGGCCACCTGCTACCAGGTCACCGCTATTGGGCCACTCCAGATGTCTAATCCTGGGCATGAGGGTGTGTGTTAATAATCCCACATTGAATGAGATATCACCTCAAAATGTGTTTATATAAGTGGTGGGTAGTATCCAGTCCAAATCTAAGAGAAGGAAGGAACTTAAACAGAGCAAAATTTCTTTTAAGATTCATGTAATGGAAAAGTCAAACCAAGAAAGCGACACTGAACCGTTTCTTTCATTGGTGAACGGTTAATCAACAGTTTTTATTGTGAAAGTATACAACTGATGCTGTTCTTGTGGCTAATGCTTAAAACACCTGTTTTTTTTATTTTTTATATCAGGCCGTTCTTTGTCAAATAGTGTCATCAATCTTGGCATCCAAGACCAATATGCTGAGGCCCTTAACCAACTTGGATTTGAGTTTGAAGTTTTGGCCGAGCAGGTGTTATTCACGTTTAATCTAATCTTTTGTATTCTCCAGTTTACGGTTGTTGAAATATCATCTTAGAGCAATGAAGATGGTTATTATATCCTTAACGCACATGTGTTCTAATTCCTTGACAAGGAAGGAGATGCGTCCCTAGGGAATGGTGGCCTTGCTCGTTTTTCAGCATGCCAAATGGATTCTTTAGCAACTTTGGACTATCCTGCATGGGGGTATGGTTTTATGTTGAGCTTTATGATGTAATTTGTCTAACATGTTTGAAAAATTAATAATTTCACCATACAGTTTCCAGTTCTCATTTTTTTTTGGTTTGAAACAAAGATATCGATAATGAACTGTGAAGGTTGCTTTATAAGCTTGAATATCTACCGCTTTGTTCTTTGGCCACATTTAGATGTTATGATGCCTCTAAGCTCGTCCAAGTCTCAAGTCTCAACTCAACAGTGTTATTTATATATCCAATAACGTGTCTAGATAACATAATTTCTATATCATTGTGCATATTCTTAGCGCGTCTTTATTCTGACACTATACGAGTTTGGGATTTCTATATCATTTTTCATTGTTTTTTATTACACTTATTGTAAGTATCACTTACAGAATGATTCTGGAGCTGTGCATGCAAACAGAAGTATGATTATATTTGTTCTGTGTTCAAAGCAATACGCTTGTTATCTTAAGAACAGGTGCAGTCAGTTGAGTTTTATGGAATCGAACTTCATTTTGCAGTTATGGTTTGCGTTACGAGTATGGGTTGTTTCGTCAGATCATAGTGGATGGCTTTCAACACGAACAACCTGATTATTGGCTGAACTATGGAAACCCCTGGGAGATAGAGCGGATTCATGTAACATATGAAGTGAAGGTTTGTTAGGCTTCACTCTGATTATGCCTTGTGTTTCACTTGTCACCTTAAAATCGCAAACTGACTGCATCCGTGTTATTTTGAATGATTAGTTTTATGGGACTGTTGAAGAGGTAGATATGAATGGAGAAAAACTTAAAGTTTGGATCCCTGGAGAGACGGTAAGATTAATGTTGATTATTGTTGAGATATTGAAAAGTTGTGACTATTTAGTTTTAACTTCACTATTTATTGTATTGATTGTATTGATTAATCTTCCTTATTAATCAGGGATTAACTAGGAGACTTCTACCCATATAAATGTACATTCTCCCCCATGTAATATGATATGATAAACATATTTTCAGTCTTAAGTATACTGCTATCTTGTTTGAATGATATGCTTTTTTACAAGAACATTTTCTACAACAGTTTTAGTTTTATGCTTACTTCTACCTGTGTTACATCTGATTTATACTTTGGAACATTGATAATTTGGATAAATAAACTTGTTTCTCCTGGAAAGGTGAACACTAATGCAGTGTTTGGTTTAGAGGAGAGGAGCGGAGGGGAAATAATGCTTTCTGCATTTGGTTCTCAAATGGAGAGGAGAGTTTTTAAACTAATTTACTTTTATACTCTTCTAACCTTTCATGTTAGATTGTACGTAAGGTTATTTAATCTATGCATTTAAAATGGCTTTAAATCCATCTTCTCCACCCCCTCCCTTCCTAAAATAAAAATCCACTCAATATTAGAATGAAGTCAAAATTGAGTTAAGGATTTTACTCCTCCCCATTCCCTTCCTCTCCCCACCGGATCAAACAACTTTGATTTAAAATAATCCCTCCTCTTCCTTCATTTTTCCCAACTTAACACTGTGTAGGTAACACGTAACACATTCCTCTAATTGCAGGTTGAAGCTGTGGCTTATGACAACCCAATACCTGGTTATGGAACAAGAAACACCATCAACCTTCGGCTATGGGCTGCTAAACCTAGTAATCAATTTGATTTGGTAATTCTTCTCTTAAGAATAAATGTGTGAACAAAATTTGAGACTAGGGGCCCATTTGTTTCAACTATTAAAAAATGTTTTTATGTAATTTTTTCAGAAGCTGCTCCTTTAGCTTCTAAGAAAAACACCAAATCAACAATTTTTTAGGTTTGATTTAAAAAAATATTATTATAAATATTTTGAAATGTTTATTTAAAAATGCACTTTCTCTTTAAAAGACACAAACAAACAGGCATAGATTATTGGCACAATGACATCATAATATAGGTGTAAGTAAGTACAAAATGTCTTGAGTGTAATTTTACGGCTTTTACTATAAGTTATTCAATTTAGGACAAGAACTCTGTATGGTTACACCTTTTGTCAGAGTGAACTTAGCTTAGAGTCAGGTAAAAACTTGTCCTGCTATTGTCCATTAATTTTAGTTTAATTTGGCATATCTCTTGCTCTATATGGTCCTAGGATGAACTATTGAGGCATTTTTTCCTATTACTATTTGTAGGAAGCCTATAACACTGGAGACTACATTAATTCTATTGTCAACAGACAAAGGACGGAGACCATAAGTAATGTTTTGTACCCCGACGACCGATCTCATCAGGTTTCCTTTTTTCTATAAAATCAAATAGTAATATAAATGTTCCTCTTATCTGTTCAGAACTGGTAATGTTTAACTTCGGAGTTTTTCTTTGATGCTCTACGATGAAAGCTGATTTCCTTGGTTGAAAAAATCAGAGACTTCCACACTGCTTTTATTTAAGATAACTTTAGTTTTCGTTTGTTTTTTCAATGTATTATTTAATTAGTGTGCAAAGCCTTGCTATATAGTTTGCAGAATATTTTTCAAATAATCAGATTTTGTTTGACCTTGTCTTGTAAAGTTGTATATAAATGACCTTATCTATTTAAAAGTCTCTATATTTACTCTTTCTTTCATGCTCATTGCCATTATTTATAGAATTGATTATCTACCAAATATTTAGGTGAAGGCTCAGTGACAGCACTTGGTGCTAATTGTTAAACTAACAAAGGGCAGTTGTGTTCCTTTGCTTCTTTTATTTTCAACAGTTCCTCTTTAATGCAAGCTTAATGCATTACTATGTTATGTTTCTCATGCTATCGATGTTATGATTCCACACATTCTACTTTAGTCATCTCCCAGGCATTATTGACTGTCTCCACTGACATTTCAGTTTGTAGAAACAATACACTTATGGTAGGAAATTTATATAGTCACATGCATCTTTCATGGTTAGGATAACTTGGTGTATAATGCTTCTCTCCCTTTTAATGAGTGAACGATATTCAATCCCTCTTCTCATATTATTACTCTAATTTATTTCCAGGGGAAGGAGATGAGATTGAAACAGCAGTATTTCTTTGTCTCAGCATCTTTGCAAGATATTATCCGAAGGTTCAAAGAAGAACATACTAATTTTGATGAATTGCCAGAACAGGTTCATTGTCAAATATTTTGTTGACACATTTGACTTCTAGTTGGTATGGTGATTGATTAGACCATATAGCCTCCAGGACCTGTATATTTTTTTATTGTTCCTCTGTTGTATGGTGCAGAAACTAGGTTTCTATTGACTATTGAAAGTTCCAGGTTATACTACTAGGTTCCATTTAAAAAAAAGAAAAGAAAGTGATTTCTATCTGTTGACTCATTATGTTGATGAAAGTGGATGAATTGATTATTGTATGTATTATTTGATTGCTAATGTTAGAATTATGTCTTCATTTCTGTGTTGCAACTTAAGTTATCACTTTCCTCGAATTAGGTTGCTCTCCATCTAAATGATACCCATCCATCTCTCTCAATTGCCGAGATTATGCGAATATTAGTTGATGAAGAGCATTTGGAGTGGAACAAAGCATGGAACATTGTATGCAAGGTTTTCTCTTTCACAACTCACACAGTGGTAGCTGAAGGGTTAGAAAAAATCCCTGTTGATCTTCTTGGCAGCCTTCTCCCTCGCCATTTACAGGTATATTTCCTAAAGACATGCTTTCTGTATTTTATGCAGCATTGGTTTAATAAGTGTTTATAGCCTTCTCCCTTGCCATTTACATGTACATCCTGAAAGCTTTTCTGTATTTTATGTAGCATTTTACCTTATATGCGTGTTTGTGTGTGTGTTTCACTGCAATAAATTGACCGGGAGAAAACAGAAATGTGCTATTGTGCTGTCCTTTCTTCACCTTTTATATTTGACTAAAGCATCAAATCATTTGTCTGCATAGTTTACTTGTTTTTTTTGGGTAGTTTTCCATGTTAACTTAAGTGATCCATGGTGAAAATATTGATGAATCTGTATTGTTTTTTTTGTTGATTTTATTTTTTATTTTTTATTATGATGCAACTATTTACTTAGTACTTCAAATGCCCTTTTCAGATTTTATATGAAATAAATTCTAATTTTATGGAGGAGTTGAAGAAAAGGATTGGTTTAGATTACAACCGACTGTCCCGGATGTCTATTGTTGAAGAAGGTGCTGTGAAGGTATTTTAGAACATGTTTTTGTAGGCTGTATTGTCTTTTGCATGTGGTTGAAATTATGCTTACTATGAATGTTTTGAATTATGTACATGAACATGTGATAATATCTAGTGTCAGGTATTTATGCTTACTAAATGTTTTGAATTATGTAAAATGACCATGGGATAATATATAGTATCAGGTATTCTTGAGATATTTATCGAATTGAGGCTCTAATATCACATGGAAAAAATATGCCCTGAACTATTTGGAATTAGACAATATTTACATCATAACAGATGCCTATTTACCATGCACTTCCATGGATCGATGGATAGTTCAACAAGTTTAGCAATCCACGGCAGTTGCATTTGCAGCGCTGTCCTGTTTGGTACTTTTGCAAACAACTTGTAAATGTTGAGTAATATAATTTGAATAAATCCCATATTTGGATAGCATCTCCTGTTTAGCAGCCTCTAAAGAAATATGGCATAGTAAATTTTCTGAACTTTCTGTTTTGTGCAACTACTAGAATTGTACCTACCACTCATTATACCCCTCTCACCTTTTCACCCTGCAAAGATTCTTACTCTTTCTAGTTTTGTTGCATCCTATGAAGCACTGACACAAACACAAACTAAAACCAAAACACAGACACCAATAATTATTTGAAAAATGGAAGTTATTGATTGTAATAAATGTGCCAGCGTCGGTGCTATATAGATTGCATCATTTTACTATCTTACTCGGAGAACTTGGTACCTTCCTTCACTTGAATTATTTCAGACCTTTCCCTTTAAGTAAACTTTTTGCCGTGATCAAATGAACTCATCAACTTAGATACTGGAAATACCCCACCGACTTCATCCATTAAACTATACACTATAAATACTTAAATACCTTCACAGTGAATGCACTCCCAATTCTTATAACCATTTTCTACCTCACGTTAACGAGATCCTTTTAGTCCTTATTCTCCTGTCACCCTGACTCTTGGTTTTCCTTTATATTCTTCCTTTTAGGTTATTTACATCAGTGACTAAGCCACTAACTCAAGTATTACTTGGAGTTGATTGAACCTCCCTTTCCATTCATCCTGGGTTTTGTTGATGTAGGACACATAACATAAATTTATAACTAAATTCAATAACGAGTTAGGCATTAATCTCAAACCCTCGACTGAGCATATGGCTCGCTGGCGAGGATTGCCTACAAATGAGTGGCATCTATAAGACTATAATGCATATGTGAATCAGTCTTTTTCACAATCATACAGTTTAGAACAGTCTTTTCCCTGCGAGTTATTACATTAGATAAATTTTAGCTGAATAAAAGATGCATGCTTTTGAATTCTTATGCATTATCGGATAGTAATTCAAGTATGTTGAGAAAAAATTCGCAAATTTGAAGATATTTTTCATTGTAGTGCATGCTTTCTTGAATATCTTATTTGTGAAAGTATCAGTTTAATATATTGTATTTCTATGGATGGGATTTGCAGAGCATAAGAATGGCCAACTTGTCAATTGTTTGCTCTCATACTGTCAACGGCGTTTCAAAATTACACGCAAATACACTGAAAACAAAAACATTTAAGGTACCATTTTTGTGCTAAATCATTTCGTAGTCTTCACCAGGGCCAATTGTGAAATCATAAAATAATAAATTCATGCTTTAACTCTGCAGGACTTCTATGAGCTATGGCCCGAAAAATTTCAATACACGACAAATGGTGTAACACAGGTAGGAAATTTCTGTTACTATTATGGTATATATGTAACTGTTGTTTGGCCTCCTTGTATGTGTGTGTGTGTAATATACACACACATATATGAAGGGATTTAAATGTCTCTTGATGTGGTTTGTCTTTGGGAACACTTGTCTTTCTGTTGTATGGAATAGTGATTGTGATTATTGTAAACTATAAAGACTGTATAGAAATATCTACAACTTGTATCCAAATATGAAATTTATGACCTCCTTGTAATCACTTTTGTCAGAGCACTTTTGTAGGTTAATCACATCTTAATTAGTGGTCATAGACAACAACAACAACCAAACCTTATCCCACTAAGTGGGGTTGGCTTCATGGATCAAATTAGTGGTTGTAGACCATATAAGTTAACAGTGTTTATTGTACAATTATCTGTGCATATTTCTGATATATATATATATTTTGTTAGACTCAATTGAAAACCTCAACACTGTTCTTTTGACATTAAAAAAATGTGTGGTTGCTTGTGCCCCAACTAATAATAGAGTGAATTGATACTTTTCAGCGTCGCTGGATTGTGGTGAGCAATCCCAGTTTATGTGTTCTTTTATCAAAATGGCTAGGCACTGAAGCTTGGATCCGCAATGCTGACCTTCTGACAGGATTGAGAGATCATGTTGACAATACTGATTTCCGACAAGAATGGAAAATGGTAATGTTTCTTGGTTTTTTTCAATGATTTTTCTTTGGATCAGGAGAACTAGACATGATCTTCCCTGATACATCTTTCTGTCCTTTCGGTATTGTAGGTTAAAAGGCTTAATAAAATGAGGCTTGCTGAGTACATCGAAACAATGAGTGGCGTGAAGGTTTATGTGAAATAGTTTTACCAAAATTTTATTTCCTCCATCATTACAATCATAGAAGTTAATTTTACCTGTATCTTTCTTATTGCAGGTCAGTTTGGATGCAATGTTTGATGTTCAGGTGAAGCGTATACATGAATACAAAAGACAGTTGCTTAATATCTTCGGAATTATCCACAGATATGACTGTCTCAAGGTAGATGCTTGTTCCTTGGTGCCAAAAGCGCTTAGTCATTTATAAATGCTAGTTCATGTTGTTAGCATCTATACTATTATATAAAGACAGCTTCAAACTACCAGTTAACCATTTTTAGGTTGGACCTTTTCTCGGACAAAATTACCCTTAGAAACTAAATTCTTTTTCAAATTTAAATTTAAATATATACACCAAAATTATAGGAAAATTGAAAACAAACTATCTGTTAGTTTTTTTTTTTTTGTTTTTTATCATTTTT
>Ga0228710_1008922_pt1 | contig 14169 bp, 3 predicted proteins | sample MedpolnodulmetaG_FD_177995 | JGI IMG/M metagenome (GOLD analysis project Ga0228710, IMG submission 177995) | Root nodule microbial communities from Medicago polymorpha collected in Santa Monica, California, United States - pink nodules | ecosystem: Host-associated > Plants > Roots > Nodule...
ATGAGTAGCAATTGTTAAAAAAATCAAGTGCAAAGTAAAAGAACAGATTTGAGAGAAGAAAAATAAAAGACTCCATGGATTTTCAAAAAAAAAAAAGTGGAAGACTCATTGGAATTGCTGATGAGAGGTGAAGTGGAAGCAATAGTTGAAGACTCATTTGACAAGATACAAGAACAAGAACAAGATGACAATGAAGAAGAAAAAGTTTCATCAATATAATTTTTATATTGACTTAAAATAATTATAAAGATTTGCACAATATTTAGAAAATTGACAATTGTTTGTTATGAGAGAGTGCGCAAAAAATATGAATTTGTTGCAGAAAAAGATAATAATTGACAATTGTTTGTTATGAGAGAAAGATAACATTTTAAATTTATTGGAAAAATAAAGTGTGTGGAAAAAAATAGAAATTTATTGATGGATTAAAATGAGGGTATGATAGGAAGAAAATGTGCAAAAATACACATCATTATTTTGGTGTTAGTTTCCTAAAAAGACACTTAAAAAGGAACGGAGGGAGTATTAAATTTTAAATTATTAATTAAATAAATTAAATTTTTTAATTAAATTAATAGTTATATATCAATGTAACAAGCTTTTTTTTTTTTTTGAAAGGAATGTAACAAGCTTTTCACTATAACAAAAAATCAATGTAACAAAAAAAAAGTTATATATCAGTATACAAGTTGCTCACTAGTAACGGAAAAAAAAATACAAGCTTCTCACTTTCTCAATTTCAATCGATCCACACAAAGCTTCTCTTTCTCACTTTCTCTCTCGTTCAATTGAACCACCGTCCTGCACAATCCCACACAAACTCACTCACTCTGTCACTCACGCCGAACCTCTGTCACTCACTCGCGACTCTCACTCACTCTCTTTGGAACCTCCGTCACGCACGCCGGAAGAAAGCCATCGTTGCCGGAACCTCCGTCACTCACTCTCCCCACAAAGGTATTTTTATTCTTTCACAATTTGTTCAATGATTTGGAAATTAGGGTTTACTGAAACTGTCATGCCTTTGAATTGTTTTGATGAAATTGATAATTCTAGAGCTTGATGGTTTTGATTTCTATAAAAAATTGGATTTGATTTCTATGAAAATTTGGGATTAAGAACATTGAAAATTTTCTGGGCAATAACCATGACTGTATGTGTTTGATTTGAAAAATATTTTGTATTAGCTCATGAAATTGATTAAGTTCATATTATTAATTTTGATTTTCAATTTTGGATTTTGATTGAAGAAGAAGAATCACTATGTGTATTATGTTTTAACCGTATAGTAGAATCTTTCTCAATACTAATTAACGGAGAAGAACACCCTGAAACCTCTAATTAGCACCCAGCAGATATAACAAGAAAACAAGCAATTCTCTATGGAATTTCTTATACAAAAAAGAAATTCTGAGACTAGCTCACTCTCCTAGACTTAATCTTGATCTTCTTTTCATAAGTAGCTTATGAAAAATAATTATACAAAGTTTACTTCGAGTTTGTTAGTTCCTATAAATTCTGAGATTGTAAAAACATGTTATATATAAAAAGTACTTTTTCAATAAATACTTGATTAAATTGAGTATACAAACGCCCCTAAATGGACACTATTAACTTTGGGATGAATCTACCATTCTGTGGTAGTGAGCTCAAATAATAGTAAGAATATTGTTATTCCATTTTCCAAGTCTGCAAGGTTTTGATGAGATAGTATTTGGCTAGGGTTCTTACAATGTTTTTGATTTTTCAAAAGATTTATGTGCTGCTGATCTATGAAATATCACCTTAATCTGGACTTTGGAGATACTGTAAAGTGGGATGCATAAGCAAATTATGTTTAATTAAAAAAAATTTAATGGAGGAAAGATGATCTTACCGTAGTTTTTTGTTCTTGTTTAGTCTAAAGGGAACCATTAGTTACACCAGCAACATGATAGAGCTCTATTTCAGAATTATAAGTTTCCAAATGAGTACAAAGGAGTCCTCATGGGTATTATTATAATTGGTATTCATTTGGAATTCACTAATTAGTAATTTGGTAATCCACAAAGAATAAAATACTTCTCAAACTATACCATGAATTGAACGAGTAGTTAACAAAGTATTGATTTGTCAACACATAATACACAACTAATGCTACCTAGTTCTTTTGTTTTATATCATTCCCTGATATCAAAGTGACCCGGCCTAGAATTTTCCATGAAATTAACTCACTAATTAAATTAGAATGCTCAAGTATCTAGGCTTGGATCCCTTCCTATTTAGAAGTAACAGAATATGACGCCATTCGAGAAATAGCATAATTATTAGAAATTATAGTAACTAGTTTTTCTCTTGACACATTAACTTTCACTTTTCTTCTATAATTAGTTGATTCTGTTTAACTTACTACACATGTAAGCTTGGAACTTCTTTCTCCTTTAGAACCTGCACACCACATTCCAACTTTTGATTGATCAGACTATTTTTGAGAAGCCTCATTAACATTTCAGTGATATATATATATTAGAGAAAGGGAAAATGATGGTCCAGCAATCTTTTAATTGCAGTGGTTCGTATCTATGGTATAAGTAGTCACACAGAATAAACTTGGCCATCATATTAATTACTTGTATATACCTACCTTACTACAAGAGAATTTAGACAGGTGTAGCATCACAATTTTCCAAAACATTGTTGTTCTCCACTCATATTATAACGTGTGGACAATTTAATACATGTCACACTTATCCCTGTGCTGATAAATCAGGGATAAATCAAACATGTAATGATATATATTTGATTGATATTTCTCATGTAAATCATTTGATTTTGATGTATGGTTAGAATTGAATATTGCGAAATAGCTTGTATAATGGTTTATGAGTCTCACGTGAATGTTTTTGTGTGAGTATTAATATCCTAACTTGAATAATTTCTATTTTGTAGTAATTCGATCTTGTTTTTGTGTCTATGATTAGAAATTGATTAGGTTAATATTACTAATTTATATAATGATTTAACTTTCCAGATTTGTTCACTCTTTGTAACTGTCAGGGACAAAGCTATTTCAATTTGTAACGGTTTTCACGCACGTCGGTGACACAGCTATTTCAATTTTTCATTCTCAGGTAACGATTTGATTTCCCCTTTTCGTTGATGCTTATTCCGATTGTTACCTATGGAAATTTAATTGTTGATGTTTTTAAAATTGAACAACATCTGGCATTTGTGTTTTCTCAATGACAAACGGACACTACTATTGAAGTGTTTACCTTTGATTAGTCATGTTAGAATTAAACATCATATGAGATGTAAATAAATATAGAAAGTCACATACTAAGTGACTTACATAACGAAGGTTCACACCTTCTAAAATGATAGATTTGTATTCACTTCCAACTCAAGAGCCTTTTGTTTCTTTGAAAATTCATAAACTCTAATTGGAACTGATTCAACCTTTAAATTTCTATACTTTTAATTGAAACACATAAGTATACCTACCCAAGCATTTTATAACAAATCGTTCACTGTGTTGCTTCACCATCAGTCAGCATTTTATAACAAATTTTTGACTAACACATAAGTATACCTACATGATCTTGTCAAAATTAATTTAAGAAACTCAATCAAAAAGGTTTAATCTTTCTAGATCCTAATTAATAATATCTACTTTTTATTGCTTCACCATCAGTGCCTACTACTCCTTGTGGTTGGCCTGCTGTTAATTTTGGTGGTGTTGCATAGTTTGCAGTTTTGTTTTTGCTAGTGTTTTTAACTGTCCAGAAGGGTTCTTCTTCTTTTCTAACTACTCTAGCTTTATATATATCCTTCTTCCCTTTATTTAATTATTGATTTTAATACAAGCATAGTTAGTACTTTTAATCTATCTAAAACTAATGATTTAGTTAGTAACCTCAAAAAAATAGTTATTAGAGGCTAAATATATTATTTATTTTTAATACAAACTATAAGCAACAATATATGCATGTGGGGCGTCATTTTCTAAAAGCAAAGCTTTTTGAAACAATGTCTTCAATTAGGCATTTAGTCTTTGAAGTATAATTATTGAACTTTGACCTTCTAAAAACAAATATATGGACATATTGAACTTTGACCTTTCAATCACTAACAAAGTATAATTATGTGAGCCGTAAAACAAAAATGTTATGTCATCATTAGTTATTTTTACATGCTATTATGATAAACTAATATTATGTCATCATTTATTTATTTAGATATTTGCGGATTCAACTTCCTTTCAAAAGGATGAAGTTAAAAATGTTCAAGAACGCTGTGCAAATTTGATTATGGAACTTATTGAAGCAAATGCGGATTCATCTTAGTGCAAGACTGATTTTTGGAGCAGGTGGGGGGAGTAATTAAGGTTTAGTGAGACTGGTTTTTTTTTTTAGAAGTTGGGGTTTTAGCTTAGTGTTAGCCCTGTTTTGAGTTTTTGTACTATTTGCGTTTTGGTTCTAACATGTACTTTAATCTGGCAGTGCACAGTGGCAATATTTACTTTCGTATGACATCGTAGTTCTATGGTTTATTTTAATTAGTAGATGTGGATTTTCGTATTGACTAGTACATGTATTTTTATCCAACACTTTAATGTATCTTTCTATTACTACAGGATAGAGCATTGGACATTCTGCATGCATGCAGTGGACCAAAAAAAAAAAAGGTTTGCAGGAGAAAAAAAAATGGAAGCATATTCTGCATGTGTGCTATATATATATATATATATAAAAAGGTATTAACTTTTTAAGACGGTTAAACCTGTGCGACTTACGAAGTTAATATCTTAGGTCGGGTTAATATTAACCGACTTAAACAGTGAGGCCTTAAGTCGGCTACTAAATCCGACTTTAAAAGCTGAAACTTCTTACTACGGGAGTTGTTAGGTCGGACGCGCGCCCGACTTAAAAAACATTTTTAACCGACTTAAACAATGACGCCTTAAGTTGGTTGCTATATCCAACTTAAAAGGAAGAAACTTCTTACTACGGGAGTTGTTAGGTCGGCCACGTGCCCGACTTAAAAAGCCCTTTTTAGCCGACTTAAAATGGGTTTTTTGTACTAGTGCATATGTGTTACTCTCTTTGTTTTAATAAAATTTGAACCCTTAGATCATTTTTAAAAATCTAATGGTATATTATAGATGGTACACCGGTGAGGGACTTAATTGCTCCCTCACCTTAGAATCCACCCTCTGGGATATGAATCTTTAAAATTTTTTATTTTTTTTTGGACGGTGGTAACTAGAGAGAGAAGATTCAATCAATCAAGGTTAAAACAAAAACTTTGTTTTGAATTCTTTTATTAATGTATTTGTTGATATTTTAATATATGAATGAAAATAGAATATGATTTATACGAAAACCTCACATTTTTTATTTTATCACATGTATTATTTTTTTTTGCAAACTATGACTGTTATGATTATATATTAATGAAGAGTAATCAACGATTTTTTTTTCTTCAAGTACCTACTCCGTTATAAAATAATAGTTGTTTAAAGTTGGTGTACAATTTTTAAGAAAATGATTAATTGTGTTGATTCTAATGATAAAATTAGTGTCATTTACTACAATACCCTTATTAATTGTACTTAGTAGAGTAGTTAATTTGGATGAAATTCAATAAATAAGAGTATAATAGTGAAAAAATAATAAATGATGGATTGATATTATAAAGTGACAGTTATTTTGAGACAGAGAAAAATATCAAAGAAACAATTATTTTGAGACGGATGGAGTATTTTACAAACATATAAGTTTTAGTATAAAAATTTTGTTAACGTATTTTATCCGTATCATATTCTAAATTTTTATAATTTTGTGTATCCACGTACCCGTATCATATCGTACTCGCACTCATACTACGTACCCAGACTTCATAAGTGAGACTTAATTAGTAGTAGAAAATATATTTTTATGTCCTCGTGAAGTTAACTCGGTTGATAGAACATTGTATATTATATGCAAGGGTCGTGGTTCGAAACTGGACTTCCCACTTCCCTATATTTAAAATGTGTGAGCTCTAACCACTAGACTATTTGACAAAAAATTACTATTATAGAAATGCCAAGTAAGACACAAACACGCTTCAACCACTGAGCTACTTGACCAAAAAATATACTATTAAAAAAATGACAACTAAGACACAAACACTTAACAATTTGAGAACTAGTTACTCTTTAATGGAGCAGTTAAAGTAAATAATGTCTGATAAAAATTAACTAGAGATAATGTCTTAAACACGAACACATCAATAAGATGTGACTAATGCGTATAAATCACAAGTGTGTTTTGCTGTATGTTCTACAGCTTCTCGGTATTTTCAACAATTTACCAGCTCTAAGGGTGTTTGCTACATCTACATCTTCCTGTATCTCCTCCCCAACTTTTCCTTCTAAGTTATCCTCTTCAACACTTACAACAATGATGGTGTCTCCGACACAACTTATTAGTATTTTAAAAAACTAGACGTTTGACCCGTGCGAGCACGGGTCCATTAGAGTTGAAGGTAGAATTGAGCTACACAATGTGTATAGATAGTTGCGAAAATTATTGAAGTTATCTTGATAGCAAATCAAAAGTAGTTTAATGTACATAAAGTAGATAAGTATGAAGTAATTTGCAACACACTTAATTTGGAAAAATTAAAATTAACTGTTATTTGTTGTGTTTAGTAGCAGATTATTTTTTTCCTTTTGCATGACAGTGGACTACTATAGAAGTGACATAAAATAAGTGAACAGAAATAACTTACATGACAATGGCCTATTATAGAAGTGACATGATATTCCATTAAACACAAAATCTTAATCCTAGGAAAAGAAGATGAACTGTGAGTTTAATTTAGAGGAATACCCGTTAATTGGTGCATAAATAATAAGGCTGCAACATTAAACTATTTAGTGGTTTTTCCATAATTCAATGTTGTGACTTCTTGTTGATTCATTTTATTTTTGGTCAAATGAAAACAAATTACACACATAAACGTATCAATAACATATGTAAAAAGAATACAATTCAAAGTATGCAAATGAATCAACACAGAAGAATATCAATAACATATTTGTTTTCCATGATGAAATTCTACAGGTAAGACATTTCAAACAGGTGTCATTAGAAGATTCAAATTTTACATGATATTAATAAAACAGTTGAAACCATACTATTGCAACTTATCAAAAACTATCATGGGATATAATACCATGGGTGCACAACAACTCAAATCACCACAATACTGACACCAGACTCTTAGCACCACTGCAAAAAAATTGAAAAAACAAAAACAAAGATTCCACAAACATTAATCGGTTGCAAAGGAACAAAAAACTTAAACATATAAACTTCAAAAATAATAAAGGGTGAGAAATAGGGGCAGAGAAATAAACAGAAGAAGAAGTGAAAAGGGGATGAGTTCAGTGAAGCCAAGATAATATGTGGAAAATTGAGAGAATTAAAGGCATGAAGTAGACATTATCATTTCTAGAGCCGTGTGTAGCCTTAAACTTCCCTTGCAAGCTGAAAAATTGGTTGTAGGCATTTATTATTAGCATGTGCTTTTTTCATGCAATTATTAGTTGCACTGCTCCATGTAAACTTAATTAGCATTAGGGTGTTTACGGTGCGGTTTGGTTCGGTTTTGAGGCTTAAAGTCATCCGAATTGCAAGGTAAAAAAGTATGCGGTTTGGTTTGGTTCGGTTAAGTTTTAAAATAAAACCCGAACCAAACCAAACCAAACTAATGTGGTTTGGATTTGATCGGTTGGTGCGGTTTTTTTTAGACAATAATTTTTTTTGATTCCAACATTAAAATTATATTTTCATCAAACATTGTTCTCAACTACATGGATTAAATTAAAATGTGGACAAAAAGTAATCCAACTTTGTAAGAAATACAAAAGACAAAATTTTTTATCATTTTCTAAGAGTTAAAGATCTGCCCCTGCGGGGATGGAGCAAAAGAAGTTTTGAGAATTCAAGAGAAGGTCACGGTGAGACGAGCCGTTTTTCATTAACGATAGGTGTCAAGCTCATAAACACATTTTTGAAAGAAAAACAGAGAAAAAACTTAACAAGAAAAAAAATATGTCATTTTATTAAAGTTTGCATTGAGTTTCTATGAGTATTGATCTAAGTGATATATATTTAATTAGTGTTTTTCTTATATTGCGGTTTGATTTGGTTTGGTTCGGTTGGTAAAATCAAAACCGCAAATTGAACCAAACCATGCGGTTGAGTAAAAAATTGATCCGAATACATCAAAACCAAATGCAGTTTTTTGCGGTTTCGGTTTGGATTGGTTCAGTTTGCAGTTTTTCTATTGAATTGGTTCGGTTTTAAACACCCTTAATTAGCACGTGGTTTAAATGAGAGTAGGTTTAACTTGGGACTCATTTGGCGCACACAGCTCTATGCTAAGTTAATTGGCATGTGCTTTAAATAAAATTAGGGCTATTAATGGCTTCATTTGGCGGGTTAGGGCAAACAAATGATGCTTATCAGACTGCCCAAGATTTTAATTAAGGATGATTACTGGCTCGGAGGGTGTTTGCTTCACAACTACATCTTCCTGCATCTCCTACTCATCTTTACCTTTTGAGTTATCTTCATCAACTTTTTACTCTCGCAGATGCCCCTCATTATCTTTCTATTATTCTTGAACAGGTTCCTCGACAATAACATGCATTGGCCTTACTAAGGGGAAATTGCCCTTTATATTTATGGCAAAACTTCAGTGTTTTGCCCTTTATATTCTTCCTACTCCTTTTACTCTTTCTTTTTACTTCTTTCTCCTCTTATTTCTTCTCCTCAGTCTTGCTCTTCTCTTTCTTCTTTCTTTCTTTCTTTCTTTCATCACTTAATGGCTGTTTTAATAAGGTTCCTCTTTAAGTTTCAAGTTTTCTTCTTGTTTTTTCTCACCATTAAAGATAAAAGGGTGACAAAAATGTTGTGGGGGAGAAAATTAATAGTAGTTCTATTTCTGCCCACTGTGTTCAAATTCAATTGTCATCCCAAAGAACCAAAAACTAATAATATAAAAAAATAGGGACATAAATGTTATGGTGGAGAAAATAAACAGAGTAATCCTTAGTAGCAGGCAACACATTGAGGTCTACCACTGGACTGGGTTCATTAAGGCCTCATTATTACTATCAACATCCTTCCTCCCTTCCTTCATTGAACATTTTGATCAGAAAATATTGTTGCAGACTCCAAGACTAGATTTATGAGTACTCTTGCAAATGCAATGTGTAAGGAGTTTTGGATACAAAAATTTTGAATTCACATCCTCTTTGCCTTGTCATGCAAAACTGTCTGGCACATCCTGTAATGGACCATCCTTCTCAGTAAGATTGAATAAGGCTTTTGTACTGATTTGTAGACTGTAACGTATTCAATATCAATCCTCAAATCTTTACTTGGTTCAAATGGTGCTTCAATTATCATGAAAATGTCAATCTGTCCTCCTAAATGCTCCTTAAGTAGTTAAATAATCAAATGCCGAAAAATGTTGCTCATTTTGTTGTTTCTTTCCAGGATATTGTTGAGGCCAAGGAATATTTGAAGCAAAGGGGAGTTGATGTTAGTACCAGCTGATGTGTTATGTAGATCTTCCCTGAAGTTTAGGATTAGCTTCCGGTGATTAATTACCGGATTAAGAGTTGCAAATATTTTATTGGCATTCTACCTTTTACTCTAAATAGTAATATACAAACAACTTTGATTTCCACTAACCTATGCAAACTCTTTCTGTTACACAGTCAATTGTTTCTTTTACTCTAAATAGTGATATACAAACAACTTTGGATTTCCCGCCTATTTTTACGAAGGTGTGTTTTAGCATTGTGCACTTTTATTTTGGACAAAATTATCCAATCTCTCCTCTTCAAAAGCAATTAAATGAATGGGCTTAATTGTAATTTAATTACAAGTTCCTATCCATTTTTCAATTTCTTAATTTTTATTCCTTCTCTCTTCGCCCTTGTCGGTTCGCTTCCCCTTCCCAAGTTTCCATACCTTGCTTGCTGCAACTAATTTGTTCCTCCTACTCTCTTCATGTTCTCGTTCTTTGATTCAAACGGAAAAAATCTTAAGTTTTTGGAACTAAAAAACAACTCCTTATACTTATATAAAACAAAATAGGAAGAAACAAAACCAAGGATTAAAAAGGGTATTGGTATAAAATTATTGAACCATTAAAGCTACAAGCCCCTGCAAATTCCTTCCTTTGTATCGAATTTGGCCAATGCATTCAAGTGGTTCGTGTCTATGGCTACAAGATTCGAAGCAGCATCAGAACCGACTGCTATAGAACTCCAATCCATGAATGACATGTTGACGATGTGCCGAAGAGTTCTACCAGCTTTCATCATGCTAAGCTGCCTTGCAATTCCTGCACCTGAACCTTGGATCTCATCATTCTCGTGGTGATGGCGTAAAGTACAACGGGAAAGGTTGGGATAAAAAATCAGCATTGAGTTTTTTTAATTACTTAATTACACTTAACATGACTTGTTTTTAAAAAGGAAAAATTGGGTATTTTTGTCGAAAACAAAAATGGTGTACAATGCTAAAACACACCTTCATAAAAATAGGCGGGGGTGTATTGTAGTATTTCCTTATATATATCTACACACATATATGGTTGGATTAGTTTTTGTAAAAATCATTCATCCAAAATAGAGTTGTATTGCATGAACCTAAGCTTTTTAACTAGACCATGTAATCTTAACCATTAGTTTTAATCTAGTGGTTAGAAAAGTCTCTCTCACACAAGTATATTATTTCCATTTGGTATGTATGTATGTACGTACGTATGCATGCCACATATATTGATCGTACCTGATCAAAAGATGACTACCGTACAGTTTTGTACTGTATTTGAGTGGTGGTGGAATTCGTCAGTTGATAACTAAAACGGTGGGGGGTGTGTATCTCCATACACTCCGACGCTCAAGTCAGTATGAGATTAGAATGAGGGTTTAGAGAAAGAATAGATTCTAACCTTGGGGCTTACTACCTTTACATAGAGGTGGGTGTTTGCAGAGCCATTATATGACACATGTGTACTCGGTGGTTACAAATTCGTAGGAAATGTAACCGCTGACGAGAGATTTGCAGGAGCCTTGATGGTGACCGTCACTGTTTGTTTGAACAGGTCTCCTTTGCTCTGAGCACCCCCCTTGCGGGGAGGGGGTGCGTTGCGAGTAATTTGTCAAATGTGAAATTTGGGTTTCGTTTGTATTGGGCTTAAGTAATTGGGCCTAAACGATTTCATCGGTCCATAACATATATGATTAGAGAAAAAAAATTGTGCAATATTTTATTTATAATATTTTTTTCTAATGAAACTAATTATCAATATGTATTTTTCATCACTAAATTTGTTCTTAAATTTTTATTAAATATTTATATAATATAAAAATCTTAATCGAAATTTAACCTAGTTAGCCTCTTATAAATATGGTTGAGCTCACCATTTTGACAGAAGTGGAGAGGAACAACGCCGCTGCTTAAGCGTCACTCTCTTTGCTTTTGCTGGTATGCAATTAGTACACAATGATTCCATGCTACATCATTCTAATCAGACCAGCAATACATATGAGGTTAATCTTCAATCGTTCATCTTTTCATGTCATCGATGTCATCTAATTGTTTATTTAATTATTTTCTCCTAATCAATTTTTTGTTGTTGTCTCCCTAACAGATTTATAAGTGTCAAAACACGAATTTATTCATGGAATATCATCAGAGGTGTGATTCAATGAAAATCGTCAATGATATCTTATATTTCTACTCTTTCTATGATGATGTGCTTAGATCTATTGTTCTTTTTGATAGGTTTCAACATAATTTTCAACGGGTGTGATTTCTTTGATTAAATATAGATAGATCTGTAGCATCAAGATGATATCTTTTTAAAAGGTAATATTTGTGTGATTTGTATATATTCACCTTCATATATTTCGCTATATTGAATTTTGATTTGATACTTTTATTTCGATATATAAATATTATGGATTATTTCTTTTAATTTGAATATTGCTTCATCCCTTTGACATGGTTTATTTCGTTAATATTGAATATGTACAGAGAAAGAGAAAAGAGTCTTGATGATGTCATTAGTGAGGTACGTGTTCTATTGTTTATGTCATATGGTCACAATTACAATTGAGGTACCTTAAAAATACTATTGCTATCACAATTGCAGCTCTAAACTACAATTACATATATGCCTTTTTTATTTTTCTTTCCTCTTGTGTGATACTCATTTTAATTATGATTTTACTTCTTCAGGTTGCTGTACTTTTTGAAGGCCATGATGATCTCATTGATGGGTTTACTAATTTCCTTCCTCTACGTGGCTAATGATATATGTGAGCAATTCAGCTCATAGCAACGGTGCTAACAATATAGTTATATGCTGGTTGGAGTCACCTGCCGAGAATGAAATCTCCTACTGGACCGGCTATTTGGTTGAATTCCAGCTCCGCGTGGTGGTTGGCTGTCAATGTCGTATATAGTGAACTTGGTTCCCGAAATGTTAGACCTGAGTTTTCCAACATAGGCATTGCTAGAACGAGAAAAATCATCTGCAACCAAAGATATGATGAAGTCTGTGCCGGTTGCCCTCCTTATCTTTTTGGCAGCTAATAACAGCTTATTAGTCTCATTTTCCGATGGCACCAGTCCGTAGTACAATAGATACGATGAAGTTTCTCTATCCCTCCTGATGAAGGATTGTATCGGAGAATTACGAGGACCCAGCTGATTCAACGAAATAGGAAACGTCAACCTTCCACACTCTTTGGGAGTCTGAACAATCTCATGTGTAACAAGAAATGACAACAGCACGTTATACTTCCTCAATTTTACTATCCATTTTGAACAATGAGAATTACAAAGGAAGAAACATCAAATAATGTTGCTCAAGCAAGTTTTCATCACTTAAGTATAAAATGAATTAAATTTATTTGCTTGAACATACGTTGGGTTGGGATACTAAAGTATACTATTAACCTTCTTATTGAAATGGCTCGTGGGTTCTCTTCAATGGTACCTTGCAATAGTTCTAATAACACCCAATCAAGTCGAGGGATCATGTTCAAATACAATCAAATATTTGTCAAAATAATACTTACGTAACTTTCTAGGTAAAATTTGTTTCTTTAATTCCTTGTACAAGTGTAATTGTTAGCCGTTCCACAAAAATATAGCTCAGTTATAATTATTATGTAGTTCAAAACATCATTTTTTAAGCTTCAAAGTGAAAAATTATCTTAAATTATTTGTAGAAGAATGAAATATGATTTTTTTTTTTTATGTTGTGTTTGTTATGGGTGATTAAGGCAAGGGAGAAGTTGGATCTGGATCCTCTCCAGCTTATTTCTCTCCAGCTTATTTCTCTCCAGCAGTCTCTCCTGCACTTCTCTTACGCGTTGGGTACATCCAGCGGTGGATAGATTAAAAGGGCAATAAATAAAAAACAAGCTTCAAATCAAAAAAATTAGGCAAACACCGTGAAAAAAGCAACCATCAGCGACGGTGCTGATAGACTTTGCAGCGCCAGCCTGCCATTGTTTACAAGTTATGACACAATAACAACAAATGAAGGAACATATTGCATCCTTTTCTAAATGAAGGAGGTCCCAACATGTGATTTGCAACTCCAATGGAGGCACTTGTGTTTTGGAGTTAAAATTGATTTTAGAAAATTGCTTTGCTTGAAATTAGCACACTATCACAAAAACAAGGTGGGGCACTGTGTTTTACTCAAATTTGATAACAGTGGAGGAGGTATGCAATTGTGGTCAGAGCGGTGAAGGTAAAGATATCTCTCTCTCTCTCAAGTCAGTATTTTATTATTATACTCTTTTAGATTCTCAGCCATTAGATCAATCTAATGTAATACTCCGCGTTTTAGTTCATGATGTTTTATCCGTTAGTTTGTCTCATACGCGTTTTAGACCGAAGGGCGTAATGGTAATTGCACGTAGGGGCTTTTAAGAAGGTTTGGACCCAAAATCCTTCATTTGGAAGTTGTCTCTCTCTCTCTTAAGCTAGGACAGAAATCTGCCCTCTCTCCCTCACACTCTTAAGCTCAACTCTGTTCCTCTCCTTCCAATCAATCCTTCCAACTATCAAGAGAATGGAAATGCTGCATGTTGTG